>ERZ780195.2107-NODE-2107-length-14266-cov-3.932869_pt1 | contig 14266 bp, 13 predicted proteins | sample MGYA00511017_ERZ780195 | MGnify/ENA primary metagenome ERZ780195 (study PRJEB29588, sample SAMEA2159974) | human gut metagenome | biome: human gut; feature: human-associated habitat; material: faeces | place: Denmark | collected 2008/2010 ...
CATAATATAAAGCACCCCCTACTCATATTAGGATTACTATATAATATGTCGATATATATGATTTTGTGACAGAAATTGCTGAAATTTAATTCACTTGCCTAGTTTGTTTTATCATTAAATCTCCAAATACTGCATATCCTGTGGTTGGATCATTTACTAACACATGAGTTACTGCTCCGTACAAATTTTTCATTTTGTATTATTGGTGCACCACTCATTCCGTTGTATTATTCCTCCTGTTAGATTTAGTAATTCCGGATCTGTTACTTTTATTAGCATACTTTTATTGTTTGTATTATTATTTTTATATATCTTTGCTATTTCTATACTATATTCTTTTTGTTCCCCATTTTCCAACTCTAACAGTATTTTTGCTTCTCCTTGTTTTATCTCTTCCCTTTTAGCTACTTGCATTGCTTTAGATTTTTTCATATCAAATCCTGATATGTCTGTTACTTTTCCATATATTCCAAATTCTGTATTCATTCCCACATTTCCTATTGTTTTGCCATTCACTATACTTCCTCTTATTTCTCCCGGTGTTCCTTCTTTTCCTTTTACTATTGATGATATTCTTGTTGTTACTATTTCTCCACTTGAAATCTTTATTAGCTTTTCTGTATCTATGTCTATTATTCCATGTCCTAAAGCAGCAAAATTTTTGTTCTCTGGTTCATAATATGTTATTGTTCCAATTCCGGCTGCTCCGTCTCTTACCCACAATCCTAATTTATATTTATTATCTTCTGCTTTTATTGCTTCCATGCTAGCTGTATATTCTATTCCATCTCGCAAATATTTTATTTTTAAATCCTCTCCATTCGAATTATTTACTGTTTCCATTAATTCAGATGTGCATGTTATTTCCTTTTGATTTATTTCTACTATTATATCTCCTTCTTCTATTCCTGTATTTGCATATGGCTTTTGTCCATTTATTTCGCTTTTTCCTACTACCAAAACACCGACTTGTATATAATTTTAGTCCCACCATATTTCCTAATGGAACTACGGTAGTTTCTGGTATTGTGTTTACTTCTATTTTTTTTACATCAAACAAGTTAAAAAAACTAATAGTTACTGTTTTTTTAGATACTATATCTTTACTACCTATTGTACTTGAAGCCTGTACTACATTGTTATTTTTTTCATTTAGGTATAGCCCAAAAATATTTCCCAAGTTTAAATTTTCTCCTTCAAATAGGATTATACTATTAGGGATTGCAGTTATGTTAGTTACATATGCAAGAATTATTAATAAACCATTTACTAATAATTTATCAGCGATGGCATCCATTACTTTGCCAAAATCCGTTACTAAATTATATTTACGAGCAATATATCCGTCTAATGAATCTGATAGAGATGCTATTAGAAAGATAATTCCAGCTATTATGTATTTAAGTGATACATTAACATTACCTATTTGCCATGTAGCAAAATTTATTCCTAGTTGATACCATGGAAGTAACATTCCTATGAGTAAAAGTACCGATAATGCTATTCTTGTCATTGTTATTTTATTTGGTAAATTCATTTTATCCCTACTTTCCATAACTAATTGTATCTGTTACATTACGATTAATTGTAACTTGTTTAACAGACCAGATAATTGCCACTAAAACAAGTAATAAAATAAAAACATATATTGCAACATATACCCATTTATTATATTTTTTAGCTTGTTTAGTATATGGAGAAGCAATTTTTTTGGTATTGTCTTCTTCTTTTAATTTTAGTTCAATTGTTTTTTCAATGTCTTTGATTGGAATCTTTGATGTGTATTCAAACATGTATTCATTAAATTCATCAATTAGTTCTTTTTCATTTAAACCTAAGTATTTAGCATAATTTGAAATATAATCTTTAAGTTCAAATATATCTTTGAATGCACCAGTTCTTCCATCTTCAATATTTTCTAGTATTTCTACCTTAATATTTAAATCTTTACTTGCTTCATTTAAACTAACACCTGATGACTCCCTTGCATACTGAAGCTCCTCACCAATTTCGTTCAAAATATTCACTCCTTTTTTAATTGAAAATAAAAAATAATCTAAGTAAGCCATGTTTTGTTCTTCATATGAAGTGACAAATATTTATCTTATCTTTTGATACCCATTCTTAATTCATTTCTTAAGAATCAAGGCTCCCCTACCAAAATTTGGGTTTCTCGCTTGCGGGGTTTACCACGTTCCACTTACAAAGTTTCCCTTGTAACTCGTCTCTTTGGCACTTTTATATCTACTAAAACCATTTGAGGTTTCCTCGAAGCCGTTAGTTATAAACTACCCTAAGTTATTTTTTCCTTAGGCACAAACACTACAAGCATCTCAGCTTGTGCGAGCATGGACTTTCCTCTACATAACTATTTTATGCAGCATTTGTCACAAGATTATTCATTATTTCCGTATACTACTTTTTCTAGTTGACTAATTCTTTTAAGTAAATCAACATTATTAATACTTCTTGATGGAGTATCACTATTTGTTGATGCTACTTCTTGTAGTCTTCTAATTTCTCCTTTTAACTTGATGTTATCATCAGTTAAATCTTTAATGTCTTTTTCTAATTTTTTTACAATATTAGAATATTCCGTATAATCACGGATAACCATATCCAAAAACTTATCAACTTCTTGAGGTCGATATCCCCTTGCATCAATTTTAAATTCTTTCTCAAGTATTTCTTGAGGAGTTAAATACAATCGATCGTTATACAATATACTCACCTCTAACAAGAAAATTATACCAATAATTTTAAGATTCGTCAATATCATGTGATGTACCAATTTTAGGATTAGGTAAAAATATAGTATCTAGTGTTGCCCAATCTATCTTTTCCATCATTATATTTATTATATTATCTATATTCATTTTCTTCACCATTTATATTTTACAAAATATTTTTAATAATTTCATTATTTTCGACAAAAGATGTCAAAAGTTTTAAATGTCTACATGTGACAATTTTATGGGTTTTACTATAAATTTAGAAAAGAATATGGTATAATTTTATTGCAGGTGATGTTATGTTATATCCGGGCAACATTAAAAAAGAATATAAAAGTGTTGTTTCTTATAAAAATCGAGGTATGACTCTTGAATATTTAATTGAGAAAGCTAATATTTATTATAGAGATAATGATATAGCATATATTTATAAGAAACCTACTCCGATAAGAGTTGTTAAAACTAGTTTTAGTGGAAGTGGTAAGAGAATTACTGATGCATTTTATGAACTTCCATCAACACTTGATTTTAATGGTTTATATAAAGGTAAATATATTGAATTTGATGCAAAGGAAACTAAAAATAAAACATCTTTTCCTGTAAGTAATGTTCATGATCATCAAATTAAACATATTAGAAATATACTTAATCATGGTGGTATTGCTTTTTTAATTATTTATATGAATGATTTGTATTATATATTACCTGGGAAAAAATTTATAGAATTTATTGATAAAAATATGCGAAAAAGTATTCCTTATGAATATATTAAAGATAATGGAATTTTAGTTAATGTTACCTTGAATGGTTTAGATTATTTAACAAAGTTAGGAGAATTGTTATGAAAAAGTTAAAGTTTAAAAAATTTGGCACAAAAAATAAAAAAAATCCTGGAGAAAATAAAAATGTTGGTGAGACTATATTATCAATTGTTTTAATTGGTGGTATTGCAGTTATATCAATAGCTTTAGTATTTGCATTATATATCATTATTTCATCACCAGATTTTGATAAAGATAAACTTTATTCAAAAGAATCTAGTGTATTATATTATAATGATGGTGAAACAGAACTTGCAAGGCTTGGTCAATATGATAGAGTTTTAGTAAATTATGATCAGTTACCTCAAGTTTTAATTGATGCCATAGTTGCTACCGAAGACTCAAGATTTTTTAAACATAGTGGTCTAGATGTTGCGAGATTTGCTAAAGCTAGTGCTGGTCAACTTCTTGGTAAAGAATGGGCTGGTGGTGCATCAACTTTAACAATGCAAGTTGTAAAACGTGCTTATACTTCCGGAGAGTCTGAAGGTATAAAAGGTATTGTAAGAAAATTCACAGATATATATATGGCTGTGTTTAAAGTAGAAAGTAATTATACTAAAGAAGAAATTATTGAGTTTTATGTAAATAGTCAATGGTTTGGTTCAACAGGTTCACTAAATAATTCAGGATTTGCGGGTGTTGAACAAGCTTGTCAAAATTTCTTTGGTAAGTCTGTTTCAGATATAAGTTTAGCTGAAGCATCAATTATAGCTGGTATGTTTCAAAATCCAACTACTTACAATCCTTATACAAAAACAAATAATTTAAGAAAACGTCAAAAAACTGTATTAACACTTATGGTAAACCATGGTTATATTACAGAAGAAGAAAAACAAGCAGTATTAGATATTCCAATTGAATCATTATTAGTTAAACAAGAAAAATCTGGTAATGGTGAAAGCAGAGCTGCGATAGATTATATTATTAATGAAATTAAAAGTGATACTGGGTATGATATAAGAAGTGTCCCAATGAAAGTGGTTACAACAATAGATAAAGATGTTCAAGATGTATTAAATAAGCTTGAATCTGGAGAAATATATACGTTTCCAAATGAATACATGCAAGAAGGTGTTGCTATTACGAGCATAGAAGATGGTGGTATTTCAGCATTATCTGGTGGAAGAAATTATGGAGCTCGTGGTACAAACAGAGCAACAACAAAAAGACAACCGGGTTCAACTGCTAAACCATTATTTGATTACGGTCCATATATTGAACATTTAAATGGATCTCCAGCTTCCCTATTCTTAGATGAACCAACTACTTATACAAATGGTACAGCAATAAAGAATGCTGATGGAAAATATAATGGTTTAATGACTATGAGAGATGCCCTAGCTGCATCAAGAAATATTCCAGCATTAAAAGCTTTTCAAGCAGTATATAAAGAAAATCCAAATTATATTAAAGATTTTGTTAAGAATTTAGGTATTGATTATGGCGGAGAATTATATGAATCTGCAGCGATTGGTGGTTTTGATGGAGTTAGCCCTATTCAAATGTCCGCTGCTTATGCTGCTTTTGGTAGAGGTGGTTATTATATTGAACCTTATTCATATAAAGAAGCTACATTATTAGAAAATGGTAAAGTTTATACAAAGAAACATGATAAAGTTAAAGTTATGAGTGAAGAAACTGCTTATATGATTACAGATATGTTAATTACTGCAGCTCAAAGAGGTGTTGGTGGTGTATCAGTAGGTGGTACTCAAATAGCTGCTAAGTCAGGTACTACAAACTTAGATAAAGCTACTACAGAAAAATATGGAATTCCAGCTTCATCAACCAGAGATGCATGGAACATTACTTATTCACCAGAATATGCTATTGCATTATGGATTGGATATGATATCAATAATTCAGAACATTATTTAAATGCAATTATAGGTGGTAGAGTTAGAAATGCTGTTATGAAAGCTGTTGGGTCTAGAGTTTATTCTAAAAATAAAACTTTTACAAAGCCCAGCGGGGTCGTTCAAATTGAAATAGAAAATGAAACTATCCCTACACTACTTCCTAGTGAATATACTCCAGAAAATTTAAGGTCAACAGAATTATTCAAAGATGGAACAGAACCTACAGAAGTATCAACAAGATTTGAAAAATTGAGTAATCCTACTGATGGTAATTATACATTTGATGGTGGAGTAATAAAACTTACTTGGGCAGGTATTAAAACACCAGATGCAATTAGTTCAACATACTTACAAGAATATTTTAATACTTATTATGGAACAAGTGCTTATAAGTATTATGAAAGTAGAATTGCATATAATAATTCTTATGTTGGAACACTTGGTTATAATATTTATGAAAAAACTAGTGATGGTAATTTAACCTACTTAGGCAGAACAGATAATACTAGTTATACAGTTACTAATCCATCAGGTGGTAATACAACTTATATTATAAAGGCAGCTTATTCATTATTTCAATCAAATATGAGTGATGGATTACAAATTAAAACAAATACATCAATAGGACCAAGTACTGGTGATATAGACAAAGATAAAGACAAAAACAAAGATAAAGATAAACCATCTAAACCAGATGATAAAAATAATAATAACAAAGGTAATATAGATTTGGAATAGTAAAAGTACTCAAGAGTAAATCTTGAGTACTTATTTATTTGTTAAAGACTAATGTTAGATGAATATAGTGAGTATCTGTGCTGTTATATTTGCATTGAATGAATATCAAAAAAACAAGGTTAAATTTTATCTACCTTGTTATAATTACATATACTTATAAATGGACAATTATTACATTCTGGTTTTATACTTTTACATTTATATCTTCCAAATAAAACTAATTGATGATGGAGTTTACTCCATTTGTCTTTAGGAAATACTCTCATTAAATCTTTTTCTATAATAGATACATCAGTACTATTACTTAAACCTAATCTATTAGATAATCTTTTTACATGAGTGTCCACTGCTATTGCAGGAACATTATAAATATTTGATAAAACAACATTACATGTTTTTCTACCTACCCCGGGTAAATTTTCTAAATAATCTCTATTATTTGGAACTATTCCATTATAATCTGAGGCTAATGAATTTGCTATATTTTTTATAAATATAGCTTTTTTCTTATATGTACCAACTGGATATATAATAGACTCTAAAGTATTTAAATCTATATTACATAAACTAAATATATCATATTTACTAAATAATACTTTAGTTACTTCATTTACTCTTTTATCTGTTGATTGAGCAGATAAAACTGTTGCTATTAGTAATTCATAATCTTTATTATAATTAAGTTCACATTTAGCTTCTGGATATAATTTATCTAACTCATTTAATATAAATTCACTTTTCATTTAACCAATCAAAATCCATAATACTTGCTTCATATACCGGAGCTTCTGGAATACTTTCTAATTGTTTTTTAATATCAGTTGGTTTTTTTATGCCTTTTCTATTCCATTCATATAATACTTTATCTATATATCTTAAATTTGGCACTCCATTATAAACTGCCTCTTTTAAGGCTGCAATAACTAATTCTTCGCTAAAACCATTATCTATCCATGCATTAATTATTTCATAATCCATGCTTGATAGAGTTCTTCCAAATTCTTTTTCAAATATTGTATAGATATCCTCTTTTTTTATTTCTTCTTCTTTTGTTTTATATTCTGTTTTTATTTCGTTATAAAAATTGTCTAGGGAAACTTTTTCAATTACTTTTCCATATCCATCTTTGATAGCTACGACTTTAATTAGCTTTTTTGCCATTAAAGATCCATATGCTTGTAAAACCTATGCTTGTAAAACTCCATCAAATCAAAGCGTATCATCATTTATGGAATCTATAAAGGACAAAAGTTCGTTAAAAATACTGGTGGTTATGATTTGAGTTTATATCTGCTGTGTTTTATTTCGATACTGTCTCGGAGTCATACCATATTTCTTTTTAAAAGCAGTCTGAAAGTGGGCCTGACTGGAATAGCAAAGATAATTGCTTATTTCGGTCAGACTTTTTTCCGTAAAAGTAAGGAGACTTTTTGCCTCTTCCAGTTTGCAGCGGCTGATATAAGCGCCGGGGTTAAATCCTAATTCGGATTTGAATTTTTTGGCAATGAAAGAGGTGCTGCGGTCAATATGAGCGGCAACATCTTCCAGACGAATCGCTTCATTAGTATGACTTCTGATGTAATTCATGCAGGCGTAGATATCCGCAGATATCCCGCTTGGTATGTGGGTTTCACCGGCTTTTTCGCAAAAGTCGAAAAGCATTTGATACTGTAAATCGTTGATTTCTTTTAGCGTCTGAAGTTGTTCGCATTCCTGTATATACATGTCCATAAGATGATAAGTACGTTCGACATCAACGCCGCCCGGAATTGCGCCGATCATCCCTACATTTGTCACCGTACTGATAAAAATATTTTTGGCCTGGCGTAAAGGCGATTTTGCCAGTTTCTTTTCATTGAGATTCAAAGGAGTAGATTTGAGAAAATCCGCCAGTTTCTTTGGATTCCCGTTTCGAATATGTTCATAGAGCTCCAACTCCATATAATGGGTGGAGTGAAGTTCTTCATTTTCCTTATTTTCAATAAACTGCTCTACATTGTGTGAATTGCGGTTCACAGTATTACCAAAGCTTATTTCCAGTATTTCCGGAATATCGGCATTCTTCCGGTTCAGAATCAGATGAAGTAATGACAGATGTCTTGCAAGATGCAGGCGGCTGGTTGTCGGTATTGTATATAAAAATTCGACGATTTGCTCCCGGTATGCTGCCGGAACAGCACTCTCTTGCATGAACAGATTGATCTGTGAGGGTGTGACGGGGCACTCGAAAATAGGACCAAGAATGATAACATAGTCGGTCTCTTCTATACAAATACATCCGTATATGATTTCAGAAGAATAAAAATGTATGGACGGATTAGGACCACCTGCGAGAACAGGGTAATCTGTAAGCGGTTCTACAGAAATAAGCTCACCGATAGTTGAGTACTTTCCGGCCGTTCCGAGAAGTAAACTAATAGGAATCTTGGTTGTGGCATAATACTTTTTACAGAAATCAATATAATCCATGATTGATAATTCTCTCCTTTTTTCAAAAGTATATCACAAAAATTTTAAAAATACAGAAAAATATAATATAAAATAAAATTATGAAATATGAATCATGGAAAATGTAGTATTTTATAAGCAAAAAGAAAGAAAGAAGGAAGGAGAAAGTGAAGTGAGACAGAGAATAAGAATCCATAAAGCTGAAACGAACAAAGGCGCAGCGGATTTTTCACATCTGTTGGATGCACCTGCAGGAAAGCATGGGTTTGTACGTGTAAAGGACGGACATTTTTATTTTGAAGACGGAACACGCATTAGATTTTTGGGCTTCAATATGGCAGCAAGATCCAATACTCCGAATCATGAGACAGCGGAAAAATTGGCTGCAAGATTTGCCAGTATGGGTGTGAATGTCATTAGGCTGCATGCAGCAGATGCTCCTATCGGTGAAGAACCGTGTACGTGGAGCAGTTGTAAGGAAGCACCGCTTTTGGATTACGAGAGAGGGAACAGCCTGGAATTTAACAAAGCAGGTCTCGACAGATTTGATTATTTTGTCGCAAAATTGAAAGAAAAGGGAATCTATCTGCACATTGATCTGTTAGTTGCAAGAGCATTTAATAAGGAAGATGGAATTGAATATTCCGATAGAGTGGATTCCTGTACAAAATGCTTTCCGATGATTAATGAAAGACTGATTGAACTGCAGAAGGATTATGCAAGAAAGCTTCTGTTGCATGTGAATCCGTATACCGGGCTTGCACTGGCAGATGATCCGGCAGTCATTACCGTTCAGATCAATAATGAAGAATCGGCGATTAAGGGAACAGCGGAGCTGGAGCATGTTGAACATATGAAGCCTTATAGGCAGGAGGTTCAGAGAAAATTTAATCATTTTCTTCTAATGAAATACGATACAAGGGAAAAATTAAAAGAAGCCTGGACATTTGACGGTGTTTCAGCTTTGCAGGAGGATGAGAATCCGGAAGACTGCTCAGTACGTATTACGGAGGGAGATTTTGTCCAGCCGGTGAATGATCCGATGGGTTCATGGGAAGGAATGAACAGCCCGGCAAGATATGCAGATTATATGGAGTTTGGAATTTTTATTAACCGGGAATTTTATCAGATGATGAAAAATTATCTGCATTCTATCGGGGTGAAGGTTCCGATTAACACCAGTAACCTGCTGGGCGGTGCGGCTGATGTATACGGACACAGCGATGCGGACGTAATGGAAAATAACAGCTATTTCAATCATCCGCTGCTTCCGGTACAGGGAACGACATTTATGGTGTCGGGTCCGATGGAATATGTTTCCACCAATCCGCTGACCATACAAAAAGGTGCAGGTGCCATAGCAACAACGATCCCGAGCATGGGTGCAACTGCCATTATAAAAGGAAAGCCGTTTATGCTGAGTGAATGGAATGAATACGGACTTCATCCGTTCCATTCCACAGCGGCAGTGCAGACAGTGGCCTGTGCATGCTTAAATGACTGGGACGGACTGATTCTTTATAATTATCAGACATCTGAAAAATGGGATGATCAGCCAGCGGACGAGATTTTAAGTGTATTTGATGCATACAATGATCCGGCGGTGGCCTGTCAGTGGGGATTTATGGCATCTGTATTTTTGAAGGGCCTTGTGGCTGTTTCTGATAAAAAAGTAGATGTTGTATATACACAGGATGACCTTAAGACGCTTCCAAACGGGCATGGCATGCTGACAACGATGTTACCTTACATCACAGGTATGCGAAACGTTTTCCTGGATGGAGGTGAGAGGTACACCGGTGACGCGGATGCGGCCATCAATGCAGGCTTTTTAAATGGAGCCGATCTTTCCGAGGCAAAGAAAGGAGTCTATTATGCATGGTCTCCTTACAGGGATGCAATGAGAAGATATCCGGATAAAAACCGGCTGACTTTTGCGGCAAGGGATACCAAAGAGATACAGCCGGGTATACATCTTGGCGAAAAAACACTGGTTTTTGATAAGATTGAAAAGATTGCAGGGGACGGAGATTACCGGGAATTTGCAGAAATCCTGGATCAGGCCTTTAAGAAGTGGGGGATTGTTCCAAAGGATGCAGGACTTGTGGACGGGAAAATGATTTCAGTTACCAAAGAAATGATATTTGATCCGGATAATTCCAGATTTTCACTGAACACCGATTATTGCAGCTTTTTCAGCGGATCCCCGGAGAAAAATATCCGCCTGACGGAAAAAATTAATGCAGAAGTGAATAACAGCAGAATATCTATTTCGGTGCTTCCGATGGATACGGACAAGCTTGCAGATGCAAAAGAGTTTATCCTCACGGCAATGGGTGAGACGGGAATGGATGAAACAGAGATGCAGACGGGGATTGAACTGATGGGTTATGAATTTACCGCTGTGACAATGAAAGGAAAGCTTTTTGCAGATACGCTGGAAGGTACAATTTCAGTAAAAGGAAAGAAAGCAACACTTGAGATTTTAAGTCCGGTGGGGGAAGTCATCAGAATTATGGACGGAGAGAAGATTGGAGAATCTGTACTCTTTCATCTGGATGGAATGGTGCCGGGTATCATGTACCATTTATCAATAAACGAAGCATAAAACTTTTTAAGAGAGGTAAAATCAATGGGAAAAAAGAAAAAAGAACTTGGTTTCGACAGTGACGGCGCAAAAAAAGTCATGCGAAAAAGAGACTATATGGCAGATATGTCAGGGCAGTGGGCACTTGGACTTATGGCAAATGTAGTCGGTCAGCTTACATACTTCTATACAGACAAGGTGGGTCTTGCTGTTGGCGGTGTCGGTATTGTGATGGCAATCGCTAAAGTTATTGATGCACTTACTGATATCTGGTTTGGAAATGTAATCGAGCATTCAAAAGGCGGAAACAGTAAATTTTACAAATGGATGTTCCGCATGATGATTCCGGCGGCAGTAATTACATTTTTGATGTTTACAGTGCCGAAAGGTCAGACAATCGGAATGATTTATGTACTTGTGACTAATGTATTGTTGACAGCCGTAATTTATACGATGATTGCAACACCGTTTGGTGCAGTTATGGTTGTGCGTACCAACAGCCAGGTAGAACGAAGCAATATGGGTATCTTCCGTGCAGTAGGAAACTATGGGGCAGGGATGATCATTTCGATTATTATTATTCCTGTTACTAATATGTTAGGTGGAACACAGAGTGCATGGATTAAATTTGGAGCGATTTTAGCGTTAATTGTTCTTTTGCTGCTTGCAATTTGTTATAACAACGGACGCAAGGCAAAGTATTCAGAAGATACAGAAACGCTAAATGAAGTAGAGGAGGAAGAGGCAGTTCCGTTTAAAGATGCGATTAAAATGCTTTTTGGAAACAAATACTGGGTGATTGTTCTCTTATTCAATATTATTACAAATGTTACAAATGCGATTGCAGCGGTATCCGGAACTTATTACTGTAAATGGATCTTCGGAAATGATAATCTGGTGGCTATAACAGGTATCGCAGGGCTTGCGGCAACTTTACTTGGATTTGTGCTTGCGAAGCCAATCATTTCTAAACTCGGAATTAAGAAAACGGTTTACTTTGGGGTGTTAGGTCAGGCAATTACCTGTGTGGTCAGGTGTGTCGTTCCGACGAATTTCATGGCATGTACGGTGATGTCCTTAATCGGAAGTTTAGTACAGATTCCGCTGATGTGCTTATATGGAGTGCTTCTTGCAATGGCTGTCGATTATAATGAATGGAAATACGACAAGAAGCTGGTAGCAGTATCTTCAGGAGCAATCGGATTTGGAAGTAAAGTAGGCGGCGGACTGGGAAGCATTATTTTATCAGTCTTTCTTGCAATCGGAGCCTATGATGCTACATTGGAAGTTGCAACTACTTCTATGAGATATGCAATTTACGGGTTCTCAAATTATCTGCCGTTAGTGATGAATTTGCTGATGTTCTTTGTATTTACAAAGTTTGATTTGGAAGAGAAGCTTCCAAAAATGAGAGCGGAAGTTGAAGCACGTAGAAAGGGTCAGAATAACTAAATAAAAATATATCAGGTATGGAGCCGGCCATTTATGACTGGCTTCATGCTATATCAGAAATTAAATGGAAAGTGGAGAGATGATAAAATGAGCGACAAATATCAGAATACAGAATTGATACCGGAGGAAAGGGCGGCATATCTTTTAGAGGAACTGAGTCTGGATGAAAAAGTGGCTCAGTTGAACTGTGTTTTTCCATTTGACAAGGCGAGTTATGATTTTGCCGGAATCAATGAACAGACAAAGCATGGAATCGGACAGGTAAGTACGCTGGAAATGCGGAGAATGGAAAGTCTGGATGAAGTGGTCCGGTGGCAGAGAAAGGTGCAGAGAATCGTTATGGAAAACAGTCCGCACCGTATTCCGGCAATTTTTCATATGGAAGGACTCTGTGGAGCATTTATTCAGGATTCCACAAGCTTTCCTTCCGGAATTGGAAGGGGTGCCGGATGGAATCCAAAGTTGGAGGAGAAAATTGCAGAAATTGTAAGCCGTCAGGAAGCTGCTTGTGGTATTACGCATGTCTTTGCCCCTGTGCTTGATATTTCCAGAGATTCCAGAATGGGACGGCAGGGAGAAACGTATGGAGAGGATCCGGTTCTTACAGCCAGCCTGGGATCAGCTTATACAAAAGGGTGCCAGAAATATGAGACAGCAGGACGCAGAACAGAAAGTGTAGCCAAGCATTTTCTGGCATTTCATAATTCAGCAGCAGGTATTCATGGGGCCAATAGTGATACACCGGAACGTTTGTTAGAAGAAATCTATGGAAAGCCATTTCAGGCAGCCATTACAGAAGCAGGTTTAAGAGGAATCATGCCCTGCTATTGCCTGATCAATGGAGAGCCGGCTTCCGCATCGCATCATCTTTTGACAGAACTGCTGAGAGAAGAGATGGGGTTTGACGGACTTTGCGTCAGTGATTATGGCGCCATTAATAATGCATTTATGTTTCAGGGAATCGGGGAAACCAAAGAGGAAACAGGACTGTTATGCCTGGAGGCGGGAATGGATATGGAGCTTCCAAGTGTTGAGGGCTATGGGGAAGCATTTAAGAATCTGTTTGCGTCAGGCAGGGCAGATATGGACATTCTGGATCGGGCTGTAAAAAGAGTCCTGACGGCAAAGTTTCGTATGGGGCTGTTTGAACATCCTTTTGCTTTGGAAGGAGAAGAGCTTCGCAGAGTTTTTATGAATAAGAAGGATAAAGAAATTTCCCTGCAGTCTGCAAAAGAATCTATGGTACTGATTAAAAATAATGGTGTGCTTCCGATTCAAAAATCCGTAAAAAAGATTGCACTGATCGGACCTCACGCAGACAGTCCGAGAAAGTTTTTCGGAGGATATACGCATATGTGTATGATGGAATCTACCTATGCAATTGCCAACTCGATTGCCGGGGTCAGTGGAAGTGAAAATGTGGACAACAAAGAAATCGTGACTGTTCCGGGAACCAATATTCAGTCAGATGAAACGCCGGAATTTGACGTGATTCTGAAACGTCAGAAACCGGACTGCCGAAGTATATTGGAGGAACTGAAAGCTCAGATGCCGGATGCAGAGATTCGTTATGCTTATGGATACCCGATTGCAGGAGCGGATCAATCCGGTTATGCCCGGGCGCTT
>ERZ780195.2115-NODE-2115-length-14235-cov-2.799647_pt1 | contig 14235 bp, 12 predicted proteins | sample MGYA00511017_ERZ780195 | MGnify/ENA primary metagenome ERZ780195 (study PRJEB29588, sample SAMEA2159974) | human gut metagenome | biome: human gut; feature: human-associated habitat; material: faeces | place: Denmark | collected 2008/2010 ...
CGTTTCCACTCCAAGAAATTGAGGCCGCTTATGACGTGTTTGAAAACCGAAAGGACGGGGTCATAAAAGTCGCCATTCGGTGAGATTTTTTTCACTCTGTATCTTCATTATTAGGCTTATTGATGTATAATAACATCGGATTTTGCTTACGGATATTTGAGATGCTTTTCAAATAGACGCCAGAAAAGCATGAGTTGTAAGGAGGTATGTCTCTATGAAGTGTCCTGTTTGTAGAAACGAAATGGAACAAGGCTATTTACAGTGTAGCTCCAGGCTTTGTTGGGTAAAATCCCCACATGAGGTGTTTCTGATCCCCAAAGAAGGCGAAGTCCTGTTGGGATTTGATATGAACCTTCTCACCCTGCCAGCGTATCTCTGCAAAAACTGTAAAAAAGTACTCATAGAGTATGCCACATCCAACTATCAAGAAAAATAGCGTTTGATTCCCAGGCTTAAACAAAAGCCAAACAGACTTTCCTATTTCTGTTTGGCTTTCTCTCGCGTTGGGCAAGTGCTGTCTTTCGCGCTTGCACGTTCATTTTTTCCAGGCGCTTCCTCTGGTTTTTCCCGTCAGTCGCATCTTTTTTCTTCTTTAACCGGTATTCTATTTGTCTGATTCTGTGTTCTCACAATCCTTTACCATTCGTTCGTACTCGTCCTGCATATCCTGGAGATCCCAATTCTTATGATGGGGCTGTGTATTTTGGCCAACTGCAGGCTCGTCTTGGGTAGCCGGCTTCTCATACTCCCCTATATTGTATTGATTTTCCATAGGCTGTGTGCTTTCCCTGGGGGGATATCCCTCCTGCGTCTTTTCCTCCTGGCCCTCAGCCTTTGTGCCCGAACGATCAGCTTCAGGCTGCGTATTTTCCCTTGAATCGCTAGCCTGTTTTTCTTCTCCCGAATATTCAGCTCCTCCTGGGTAGCCCTCTGGCCCGTCGCCCCTTGGCAGATTTTTGGGCGGCTCTTCTGTTTCTTCTTGGGCTCCGCTGATGAGCATTTTATAGTTGACAAAGCTCCAAATGACGACGGCGCTGCCAGATATCGCGCTTCTACTGATAGAAAATACGATAATCGACATGATCAAAAAGGCCACTACTCCATATACAATCGTGATAATTTTCGCCGTTTTTCGCTTCACCGGCCGTTGCCGGATGGCATACCGATAGATAAAAACGGGCAGGGAGTATATGGCGATGGTGATCAGCAGATCGACCAAGATCCGTTCCGGACGAAATCGATCCATATAATCCTCCTCTCGCTCTTGACGCGATACTGTTGGCTGTCTATTGTCATCTATCCTATTTTGCTCCGATGCTATCGTGCCAGTGGGCTCTGGCATCCCAGCGGGCTCAGAGCTCTGGCTCACACTGCTCCCCAGATGATTCTCAGGATACTCTACCGTTTCCAACAATGCCTCAAAGTCAGCATAGTTGCTATTGTTCCAAGAGTTGCCACTAAAATAAAAGCAGTACATATAGCCGTTTTCTATTCGCATAAGCTGTGTCATATCCATCGTGACACCGGAACCCTCATAAAACAGTTCACTCGTGTCTGTATTTATTTTAAAGTAATCATAACCTCCATAAGTAACTTTACTCACATCTTTGGGGTCCACACCCAAATACACCGCAATTTCTACATCTGACAAAAAGGAATTATCTATTTCTGATCGCTCATGTCCTTGTTTATCCTCTGCTGACCAGCCACTGTTCCAGAGATCCATAAATCCATACATTATGGTATCCCCTTCCACGTTAGAAGTAAACTTTGCTTTTAGTATCTGCCTTGTGTTTTCCAGTGGTGTTTCCGACCAATTTGCTGGCACAGTAAACGTTACCCCCGACTGGGATTCCCGATATTCAAATGCCTCTGTCTCAGGTATCGTAGAAGTACGAGGGGGATCTCCAAATGTAATGCTATCTAGTATATCCAGCAACCTAGCCTCTTCGGAAGCCTCTATTCTTCCATCATAACAGTAAAACAGGATATTAATTGCTTTTCCGTTATAAACAGTATAGCTCTGGATGCAATTCGCTTGCCCCATACTATCTGCAGAATCTAAAAATATTTGAATGAATTTAGTCTGATCCTGCTGATAGAGTCTAGTCAGTGTCACTGTCTGACCTGCACTTTCATACTCTTCTCTTATTGACTCACCCATAGCAGAAAGATAAGAATCACTGATCGTTGCAAAACTTTCTAAGGTACTATCTTCCACCATAATGTTTATCTCAAAATCCATAAACTCATCAAAAGCTACCAGATAGGCGTTTGCGCCTTCCATCCAAGACGTGAGATCCTCTTTTGTCATGTTAATCTGGCTAAACTTGGGGTCGTTTGCATCCGTATCCCGTGTAAATACCACATACTCATCGGGAATTTCCAGCTTCATATCAAGCTCTTCTATTTCATAAGGCTGCCCCGACAAAGCAAATACCCCCGCTGGCATGACCGTAAGAGCGATCAAGACAACTAACAATCCCCAAATAATCCGTTTCATAGCGCAAACCCTCTCTCTTGTATCTACCTTGACCTCGCTGTTTTTTAGCCTTCTGGACTTTTCCCATTCCATGCTAGGGTTTCCTCTCATTATGTTCCAATATAGCAGCCCATCTATTGTAAAACGAATGGGCCTTCTATCCCTTTGGAAAGCTATTTTAGGTAGATGCTATTATTTTAATTATTTCTTATGTAATACCATGGTGAATCAATTGATAGATGATACAAGTATTTTACTGAATATTGTAAATAAAGTCAATTATTGTCGAATTATTCTCTTATGTATTGCCCTTTTTTGTACAGTAACTACAAAAAAAGAAGCCCTCGAGAACAAATCGTCTCAACGGCTCCTCTTCCATCTTCATCTCCATAGACGGTGCGTTATCGCTTGAAACTGAAGCAGCGTTTTGGGTTTTCCACGAAAAAGTCTCGTACGAGTTCGTCTGGATCAAAGCCCATCTCCCCTGCCTCTTCCCGAAAGCGGGGTATCCAGGTTTTGATGATGTATTGATATCCTGGCCCATAGTTGTAGTGGGCTAGATAGCTCTTCCTGGCAAAGTCACCGCTTATGAGTATCTGCTTGCCAAATCCCCGGCGCACTAATTCTAAAATGCAGCCAATCCTGGCGGACTCTGGCCCGTATTTCATCTTGCCAATGCCGTCAAAGCACAGATAGGCGCCCTGTTCCGCCACTTTGGTGTGCATCCACGTATCTAAGTTCCGATCCATATGTCCAAAGCTGACGTGAGAAAGCTCCACGCCTTCTTCTTTGAGATAGGCGATCTGCTCCAGCGCCATCGTCCCCGCCTCTGTATGGGAATGCAACGGCGCCTTAGTGATATGGTGTGCGCGGGCAGCAGCCCGCAGCGTTTTCAGCTCCAAGGGACTGATGCTGTTGTAACCTGTGCCAAATTTGATTTGCCCACAGCGTAAATTCGTGCCGTCCATGCCCTGTTCCACATCTCCCACAATAAAATCTATGAGTTCGTCCATGCTGGCCCTATCGATCCACTGGGCAAAGGTGTACTCTTTGCCCGGCACTTTGGCATCCCAGAGGATCCCCTTGTTGAATCCCGCTGTGGCGATGATCTGCATTCCCGTCTTGTCGGCGATCTCCTTCACCGGGAGAATATCCCTTCCATAATCAATACATGTGGCGTCCACCACTGTATCCGCTCCGGCATCTTTGAGATCCTGGATATCCAGCAGGGATTTATCCTTGTCGTCTAACAGCAGATCATCCTCTTGGTGTTCCCGCCAATGGGGGGGAATGCAGACAATATGCTCATGGGAATAGGTAAACCCCAATTTTTCAGGCGAGATATCCCCTGTAATCGTTCGAATAAAACTCATTTCTCTTCCTCCTGGTTGTGATTGATATCTACAAAAATTTCCTTTAGTGCAGGATACATCTTCTGGTAAACCTCAAAGTTTTTCTCATAGTACTCGGCAAGCTCTGGGTTTTGTACAATGGGCTTGGCCTGATTGAGCTTAGCCACTGCCTCTTCCCAGTCCTTATAGGCGCCAATGCCCATGCCAGCCAGTATTGTGGCGCCGATAGGGGCGCTGTCCTTGTGGTTCATCACTGCACATTCGGCAAAGCCAAACATCGAGGCGAGAATGGAACACCACAGCCTACTCTTGCTGCCCCCTTCCCCGATATTACAGCGCTCTACCTTTACCCCTGCGCTTCTCATCACCTCAAACATGTCTTTGCAGGCGTAGCTTACCCCTTCCATAATCGAGCGTATCATATCCCCGGTGGAGGATTTGAGAGATAGCCCCACAAAGGCGCCCCGGGCGTTGGGATCCGAGTGAGGCACTACCGTTCCCGCCAGATAGGGGAGAAACATCAGCCCTGAACTTCCCGGCTCTGACTGTTCCGCAAAGGCATCCAGCTGGCTGAACGTCAGATTTTCCGAGACCTCCAGGAACCTATCCCGCATCCAGGAGAGGTTCATCCCCCCAGACATCAGCGGGCCAAACGCGTAGTATTTGCCGGGGATCCCATGGCACATCTGGTAAAATTTATTGGTATTTTCGTGATGCACCTCGTTCATCGTGACGATCACATGCCCTGCCGACCCGATGGTCACACTGGCGACTCCTGTCTCAATGGCGCCCGTGCCAATGGAAGTGCAGGCCATATCTGCCCCGCCGCACACCACCGGCGTCCCTGCCTTGATCCCTGTGAGCGTCTCAATCTGCCTGGTAGTCTCGCTCACCACCTCATGGGACCAGCGAATCTCGGGGAATTTCTCCAGGCTCAGCCCTACCTTTTCCACCTCTGACATCCACTTATGGGTGGCATAATCCATCATGGACGTTCCCGAGGCGTCGCTTACGTCTGTGGCGATGTGCTCGGTGAGCTTCATGCGGATATAGTCTTTGGGCATGACCCACTTAAATGTCTCCTCCCAGATCTCCTCTTCCCTCAACCGCAGCCAGAGAAGCTTTGGCGCAGACATCATGCTGGTAAGCGGATTGTAACTCCCATATTCCAAACGCTCCCGCACCTCTTTGGGGAATTCGTCCAATATGCTGCCCGAGCGGGCATCGCTATATAAAATGCAGTTGTAAAGCTCTCTCTTTTTCTTGTCAATGGGAATCACGCCGTGCATCTGGCCGGAAAGTCCAATCGCCCCAATGTGATCTGCAGATTTGGGGTACTCCACAAGGCATTCTTTGATGGCCAAAATGGTGCTCGTCCACCAGATAATCGGGTCTGTCTCGATCCAGCCATGCCTGGGCGTATAGATGCAATACCCCTGTTTGCCTATGGCCAATATTTCTCCCGAGTCAGAATCCGTTATGGTCACCTTTACGCTAGAAGTGCCCAAATCAATTGCCATTAAATCCATATGAAGGTCCTCCTTATTTCTCTTTGCTCTGTAGTCCAAATATCATGAGGATGATGAGGATCACCGCGCCTCTTATCATATGCCTTCCAAAGGTGGGCATTTGCATAATATTGAGCACACTCATTAACACACAGATGATAATTGTCCCAGCAATGGTGCCGATATAATCTCCCTTGCCCCCAGATAACAGCGTGCCTCCCATGACCACAGCGGCAATGGAGTTCATCTGGTAGTCCGTACCTGCATCCAGATAGCTGGTGCCTGTGTACCCCACTAGTATCATGCCAGTAATGGCTGATAATAGCCCGCAGATCATGTAGACGGTGATCAGCGTGCGGCCCACCGGAACGCCTGCTCTCAGTGCAGCCGGGAGGTTTTCCCCCACGTTATACACATTCCTTCCAAATACCGTCTTCTTCAGCAGGAAAATGGTCAGAATGGAGATTGCTATCCATAAAAATACCAAGGGAGACAGCGTCCCCAATACCTTACCGCTCACCATCTCCTGAATGAGTGGCGCCGTATTTCCCTTGGGAGCGCCTTTGGTGTAAATAAACACAATTCCCTGCAACACACTGCCCATGCCCAAGGTCATCACCAAAGAGGGGATCTTCAAAAAGTGCACGCCTGCACCGTTGACAAATCCCACGGCAAGGCCGGTCAGTGCCACAACAAAAAGGGCCAGAGGAATGTTGGCATCGCTGCCTCCCATGATTTGAGCGCTCAGCACATTGCCCAGCGTCACCAAATAAGATACCGAGAGGTCCGTCCCCGCCGTAATGATCACCAGCGTCTGTCCAGCCGCCACAATCCCCAAAAATGCGGCCTGCCTGAGCACATTGGATAGATTGTCCATGCTCAGATACCCGGGGGTGATGATCTCTGCCACTACCAACACGATCACCAGCATCCCATAGATGAAGAGTGTGGGCTTATTCGCCTGAAGCGTACCAATTAACTTATCTTTTGCCGTCATGACTGCCTCTCCTTTCTATTTTCGCCTGGATGTTATGGCAATCGCAAATATCAGCAGCACCCCTTGGGCCACATACTGGTAGAACGTGGATACGCCAGAGAGATTTAGTATGTTGTTGATGATGGAAAATATCATTACACCGGCAAAGGTGCACTCGATCCGCCCACTGCCCCCTGCAAAGCTGGCTCCTCCTATCACAGCAGCCGTCAACGCCTTCAGCGTCAGAGGGTCGCCGGCAGTGGGGTCGCCCGACCGCATGCTGCAAGCCAGCATGATGCCTGCAAGGCCCGTCAGCGCGCCAGACAGGATAAAGGCGCGTATTTTTGTCCGATCCACTGAAATACCAGCGCTGTACGCAAAAAGAGAGTTGCCTCCTACCGCATAGATGGATTTCCCCAGCCGAGTGCGATTGAGCAACAGCCAAAGGCCGATGGTTATGATGATGAATATGGCAAATAGCATCTCATCGCTGGCAAAGGGTTTGGCGAATTCCTTTGCAATGCTGCCACCCGGCTTATCTAAAATCGCCAGAGAGCAGCCGTTGAGGACTAGGGATACCGCCAGCGTGCCAATCAGCGCCTGGATGTTGAATTTCGTCACCAAAATGCCATTGATGAGACCAATTACCATACTCACCAACAGGGAAAGGACAATGCCCGGCAAAACGCCTAAGGCGCTATCTCCAATGCCCGTGGTGGCGCAAATACAGGTAACCAGGGAAATGCTCGCCCCGATGGAGAGATCCACGCCGCCTATTAAAATGGCAATAGTTTGGGCATACGCTGCAATGATAAATGGCATATTTGTGGTAAATATATTGGTCAAATTCTTAATGGATAAGAAGTTCCCATCTAACACTGTGGATAAAATGATAAAAAACAGCAGCAGCCCGTAAATGGTGTAAACTTCTTTGTTTCTCTTATAGGATTTTCTAACATTACTCAGTGCTACCATATCATCACCCCTCCACCGCTCCGACAATGCCGCGCATGATCTCCACTTCGTTTATCTGATCCCCCTCCAACTTGCGGGTAATGCGCCCTTCATACATGGTGTAGACGGTGTTGCTAATGCCTATCACCTCTAGTAGATCGCTGGAGTATAATAGGATCACAACCCCTTCATCCGCCAGTTGCCTCAACCGACGCATGATCTCCTGTTTGGTCTTCACATCGATGCCTCTTGTGGGTTCATTGAAGAGGATGACACGGGGCTGAATCCCTAGCACACGCCCCAGCACCACTTTTTGCTGGTTGCCTCCCGAAAGCTCGGCTACACAGGTTTCAGAGGAGGTGCACTTCACTTCCATGTCTTCAATGGTTTTTTGAACGAAAGTCCGCTCTGCCTTTTTGCGTATCACCCCTGCCCTTTGGCGCATATCTTGGCTGGACACTGTCAAGTTGCGTCCAATGGTGTGCCCTAAGAAAAGAGCGTCTGTCTTTCTCTCCTCTGGCACCAGGATAATACCCTCCTTGATGTTCTTTCTGGCACTGCCCTGTTTCAGCTTCCTGCCCGCCAGCTCAATAGTGCCTCCATCGTATTTCTTGACTCCGGCTATACAGTCCAGCAGCACATCCTGCCCGTGGCCTTTGAGCCCTGCAATGCCCACGATTTCTCCCCTTCTCACATCTATGGAGATATCGGAGATGAGCCCATCCTTTCTGGACAGAGAGCGCACTGAAAAACACACTTCTTTTTTGGGCGTGCTTTTTTGAGGGAAGATCTCCGTAATGGTTCTACCTACCATCAGCTCTATGAGGCTGTCGTGCGTCAGCTGTTGGGTGGGCAATGTGGCCACCATGACTCCATCCTTTAGGACGGATACTTTATCTGCTATGGCAAAGATCTCGTCCATTCGATGGGAGATAAATAAGATGATCTTATTCGCGCTCTTGAGTGTGCGCAAAATGCGAAATAGCTTTTCTACCTCTTCGTTGTCCAGTGCAGAGGTGGTTTCATCGAATATCACAACGTCTGGGTCTGCCTCCAGCACCTTTAACACCTCTACCATGCACTGCTTGGAGAGGGGCAAATTTTTCACCAGCTCATCGCCGGGAATATCCATATCGTACTGCTTGAGCAGCTCCTCAAACCTTTCTCGCTGTTTTTTCTGGGCAATGAGCCCGCCTTTTACTGGCTGATCGCCTAAGAAGATATTATCTATTACGCTCATCTCTCTCAGCAAAGTGAGCTCTTGGTATACCATGGCAAAGCCATTTTTGCGCGCCTCAAAGGGGCTGGGGAATCTAATTTCTTCGTCGCCGTAGTGTATGGAACCTCCCTCAAAGGGGAACTGGCCCATGAGTATCTTCAGGATGGTGCTCTTTCCCGCACCATTTTCCCCTACTAGTGCATGGATCTCCCCCGGCGCAAAGACAATATCCACATTACTCAGCACTCTATTCTTTCCAAAGGATTTTACCAATCCCTTTATTTCCAATGTCTTCATCTTGTCACCATCCGTTTAACCTAGAAGCGCCGCAATCTCTAGCGGCGCTTCCCAAGGTTATCGCATCATAGCCTTATTTGAATATCTCTTTGATTTGATCGTCTGGAAGATGAGTATCTACCCAGTAGCTTTCGGGGAGATCGGGATCGTAGTAATCGTCAATATCGTCGTCTCCAATGGAGCTGGTGGGAAGCATATAGAGTGCTTCAATTTCTTCCCCATTCAATGCGCGGATTGCCTGCTGTAGTGCAACCTCGCTGATATATGTGGGATACCCTGGGCACACGCTGGAAAATCCCTTATCCAGATTTTCTTTCCATACCTTTAAAAATCCGTTGCTTCCTTCACCCGACATGGGTACGAGGGGCTCTCCTGCCTCATTAAACGCGTCTACCGCTGCCTGTGTCATCGCGCCTCCCTGGGACCAGATGGCATCCACCTTTGTTCCGCTGCTCAGCAAACCTTCTACCGCTACCTTGGCCTTTGCATAATCCCAGTCCGCATTGACTTGGCTGACAATCTCAATATCTGGGTATTGTTCAAACACATTCATGGCACCCTCGGTACGCCCTTCCGAGCAGGTGGAGCCGGCAATGCCGTCTAGCATCATAATTTTGCCCTTGCCGCCAATGGAATCGGCGATGAACTGTGCGCCAATTTCCCCAAATTCCACATCGTTACAGCTCACCTTTCCCGCTATTTCATCGGTCTCTACCAGGCTGTCAAAGGAGACCACTACAATGCCCTCTTCTGTGGCTTCCTCACAGACAGGAGAAAGAGCCGATGCAGAAGCTGCTGTAATGATGATGGCGTCACAGCCCTTTGTCATCAAATCTTTAAAGTCGGAGATCTGCTTGTTGGCGTCTCCATCTGCATTGGTGACATAGTATTCAGAGAGCACGCCTTCTTCTACCAGGTTCTCTGCGGCGTATTTAAACTCCGCCTCCATCTGGGTTTGCCACGAGTTAGATACCGTGTAGTTGCAGAATCCTACCACCCAGCCACCATCGTTTTCTGGCTGCTCACCAGTTTCCGGCGCCGTTCCACAGGCGCATAACGCAACTACAATGCACACCATCAGTGCAAATGCCATTACCCGTTTTACATGTTTCATTTTTTTCCTCCTTTTAGCATCTTATTGCAGGAATCTCACGGTAGGCATTTTGCATGGCTGCACTTTATAAAAGCTGCCTTAGTTAGAATTCCTGCTAGTTACTATCTTCGTATTCGCGCGAACGAATATCCTCTAGATGAGAATATAATGTGAACTTTGATATATCTAAGTAATTTGTAATTCGATCTGATGATTTTTTGATTTGGAAAAATCCTCTGTCGTCCAGATATTTTATGAATTCCCGCTTGTCCTTCTTTTTCATGTAGATGACGGGCTTGCCGATCTCTTCCTGGGCCTGATTTATCATATGATCCATCAGCTCGCTCACATCTGAACAGGCATGTGTCTTTTCAGGCTCTGCTGCCGTTACCAAGTCTGCCAGTTGCTGTTGTGCAAAAATGATGTTTGTCACATCTGTGTTGACGGTTATGGTTCCCAAAAGCTTTCGCTCGGACTTAATGGGCACAGTACAAGACTGTATATATTTCCCGCCAACCGTATTTATATTTTTTGAGAGCATCACAGGCTCCTCTTCCAACGTTTGCGCTGCTATTCCATTATATATGAGGCCGATGCTGTGCTCAGGAGAATTATTTTTCGAATATATGATCTTCAGGTTTTTGTCCTCTGTGAGCCTACAGATAATTACCTCGCTCTTGCTGCCGTACATGCCAGTGAGCAACAAAGACAGCGGCTCATTGAGAGTATCCATCAAATTTTCAAATGTCATATTCATCTTATTCCCACTCTTCGTTTCCAAAATACCACACTCCTATCCAATTGTCAAACATTTTTTTAGCTTACCTAAAAATTTATTAGATTTTTTTATGTTGCCACGCTCCACAAGAGCCCTAAATCTACAAAAGGGCGCCTTACCATTTCATTTGTAACTTTTTGTGGAGCTATTTTTTAAAGGTATTCGATAGGCCTAAATTATTTCCTTTTTTTCTAGATATCTCACTTTTCTATCTTCCTTGGATTTACGGCGTTTCTGTTCTTTTATCGCCTATCGCCTCTTTGAAATATAAAAAAACACCTTGTAGATATGTTTTACTGATGGAAAAATAATTTTTCTGGATTTCATCTAAAAAGCGCTTACTTAGAAAAAGCAGCGCCTTATTTTTGGTTATTTAATTTCTTGCCCTAGATGATCAAAGTCTGGTGTAGAGAAAAATTCTCCTAAAGTGATTCCCAATCCATCACAAATCTTTTTGATTGATACGATACCTGGATTTTTACTCTTTTCATTTAGAATAACAAAATATATGGATAACAGCAAAATCGGAAATGAAAATGCGCCTATCCTATTCCATTCATCTGGGATCGAATATTGGGAAAGTTGCACAACATTTTTACTATCAAGCAACAGCTTTTGTTTATTTATCATCTACTAGGCATTCTTCATTTTCCTGTTCATATTTTTCTATATACAGTTTGCAAATATGTTCCAGCAAATTGCTCAAACTTCTGGTGTCCTCCTTTGCGATAAAACGCATTTTATTTAATAGCTTTTCTTCTATATGAAATGTAAATGGCGTTTTATTTGTTGGCATAATATACTCCTTATTATTCCAAAATGAATTTGACTTCGTGATATATCGTACGTTTATTTTATCTAATTTTACAAAGCAATGTGTGGGATATATCGAAAATTTCAAATACTAGTGGATTTCATTGAAGAGCATAATGTACCCCTGTTTTACGTGGGAAACCAAGGCGATTACGATACCCATGTATATTCCGTATTACAAGAGCTATCGCTTATTTATCCTCATATCCACTACGCAGTTGTCATGGCCTATCTGCCTTCAAGCCATGGGGTCCGGTGATTTCTTCTATTCTATCTTCCCAGAAAGAATTGAAGTAGTTCCCCGCCGGTTTGCCATCTCTTGGCGAAATAAGTGGATGCTCCAAAAGGCTGACTATGTCATTGTGTATATCACCCATTCTTGGGGTGGGGTTGCACAATTTGCAGCAATAGCCCAGCGGAAGAAAAAGGTTGTAATCCATCTTACAGACTGTAATTTGCCTTCAGAAATTCAAACAGAAGAAGGATGAGAGATATCTAGCGTCTTTATGCAGCAGTTATGGAAACTATTGGTTTCGGGCATAAAAATACCGCAATCCATCAAAGTGAATTGCGGCGTTCGGTACAGCGTCACACTACTGGTGGAGGAAAGTTCCTCCGCAGCCTTTACCCACTTTCTGGCTGCGTTTGCTCCTGGTTTAACTCCTCCATTGCGATTCACAAATAAAACAGTTTTTTCTGCTGTGATATTGGAACCCATGTATGTCACGACATCTTTAATCGGCACGTCTGAAAATACCGGTAAATAAACACTTCTAGACGAAGGGTTGGAATTTCTTTATTTTTTTCAATGGTTGTTTTGGATCTTTTTTATTTTGGCGACTAATTTAAAAGACAAAACAAATACAAACCCGCATATATAATGGGATTATAACAAAAAACAACCATTGGTGTCTTCAATATTATAATGTTTGAAAAATATAGCTATTCACTCAAGATAGGTAGTTCTGGATGATTTTGCGAACATCCGGCGCAAGCCTTACTCCATCGACCTTTTTCGAAATCCGACTATAGAGGGCAGCAGCCTGCTCTTCAAGCCTCGAGTAGGGATCGTTGCAGTAAAACGCCTTTTCCCATGAGTAGGTACCATCTTGGTTATTACGGCAGAAAATAAAATCATAATGAAGGCCCTTGTATTGTTCGGTTTGAAAAGCAATGACCATTAAACGTTGACCTTTACTGATTGAGCCGCAAGAGTACACATCACCGCCCAATGTCCACTTTACGTCCTGATTCATATGGCCCTCTGGGTGATAGATGACAGTACCATCATCTTCTTCAGTAAAGAGTGGAAGATGAATAAGTATCGGACTGCTCGCACAAAGATATCCGCCCTCGCAATCCCATTCAATTTCATCCAGTATTGTCTGGGTTGACAATTTTACGATAAATCGGCGCAGCAGATCAGCAGTCTCCAAGGGAATACGAAAATCACGGTTAGCTAAGTCATCAATGCTCACTCCAAAGAACTTAGCCACTTTCCAGACCACATCGATACTAAGCCTCTTGTTTGTATTCTGTCGGGCAGTACGGGAAATATAGCCTGTACTAATACCAAGCATTTTTTCTAATTCGCCTAAGCGTATATCGTTGAACTTAGCAAGATATGTGATATTAGAAGCAAGAACGCTATTGTTAAAATTGCCAATAGAATCAAGATATTCTTGGATATAACCATTTTGTCTTTCTTTAAGTTTTTCCCAATTAAAAATATCCTCATTGTGCATAGTAGAATCAATTATTGTTTGTATGGTATCTCTGACGCCTAAGGCTTCTACGAGCTCTGGAAGCGATGTGGGACAAACAAGAGAACGTAACTCACCTTGGTATTCAAACTTGTTTTCCTTGTACTGATCAAATTGATTGGACATAATATCCACCTCCTATTATAGTTCAATTATATTATACCACTTGTACCATATGGTGTAAATCATTCAATTTATATTTAATTTGTACATTTCATCATCCTTGGACTTAGTATATCTATTACATACTTCTAGTGGAGGCGAGGGGAGTTCCGCCGCGGACTTTGTCCGCTTTCTGGCCTCGCTCCCTCGCTTCCGCTCCCTTTGGTCGCTCTTCTGCTTTCGCAGCGCTCGCTCCCGGCCTAACTCCTCCATTTCCTATTCGGTAAAAAAGATTCCACGTATTAACATGATACTTTTGCAACACATTTTCAACGCGCCTCTCTTTCGGGCATAAAAAATACCGCAACCCATCAAAGTGAATTGCGATATTGTGTGCAGCGTCACGCTGCTGGTGGAGGCGAGGGGAGTTGAACCCCTGTCCGAGAGCCCTCACAGACGACTTTCTACAGGCTTAGCTGTAAGTGTTTTATTCCCAAAACCAGCCCCTTACAGCAAAGCTGGTTTGTGGTAGCTTCATCAATATGCATTAACCCTCAAAGCTTTGGATTAAGCAGTACCCGCTCAATTGACGCCACCTGTAGAACCGCGGGACTTTCTACTGTGACGGCAGCTTGCGTTACGCAGCTACTAATTCTAATTCTTGATTATCAGCGTTTATATTTAAACGTCCGACTTTTTTAGCGCAGATTTCGGCACTGCGGCCTGCTTATCATCTGGGCAGCGACCCCCGTCGAAAGCCAAGTACGCCCCCATATTATTATATTATATTTTTATGGCTTCATCATTCGCTCCATGTCTCGCTTTACTGCCTTTTCCTTTAAGTCTTGGCGCTTATCATAGAGCTTCTTGCCCCGCGCTAGCCCTAAGGCGACTTTCA
>ERZ780195.2116-NODE-2116-length-14233-cov-4.985823_pt1 | contig 14233 bp, 11 predicted proteins | sample MGYA00511017_ERZ780195 | MGnify/ENA primary metagenome ERZ780195 (study PRJEB29588, sample SAMEA2159974) | human gut metagenome | biome: human gut; feature: human-associated habitat; material: faeces | place: Denmark | collected 2008/2010 ...
TGAAGAAAATAAAAATAAGATAAAATTAATTTTATTAGATGTAATGATGCCTAAAAAGGATGGAATAGAAACACTTGAAGAAATAAGAAGAGATAAAAATATACCAGTGATAATGCTATCAGCGAAATCAGAAGACATAGACAAAATAAATGGGTTAAATATAGGGGCTGATGATTATGTGACCAAACCATTTAATCCAATAGAATTAATAGCAAGAATAAATGCACTAATAAGAAGATATACCAAATTAGGAAGTTCAATAAATGAATCCGCTTCTAAAAGTGAAACATCAAATATCAATATCATTCAAGATGGAGAACTGATAATAAATGACGAACTAAAGCAAGTTATAGTAGATGGAAAAGAAGTAAAACTAACGCCCACTGAATACAACATATTAAAATTTTTGACCAAAAACAAAGGAAAAGTATTTTCAATTGAAGATATATACACAAATGTATGGGATGGAGAATGTTATGCAGCAGAAAATGTAATTGCAGTACATATAAGACACATAAGAGAAAAAATTGAAATAAATCCTAAAGAACCTAAATATCTAAAAGTAATTTGGGGAATAGGCTATAAAGTTGAAGCGTTATAATTGCACGGAAAAAAAGCGATCTCAGGTGTGCAAAATTGCACGGAAAAAAAGCGGAATAAAATGTGCAGGAGGTAGAAATGAAGAAAAATAAGTTTTTTGAAGGAATTAGTTATGGTGTATTATCAATAACAATAATAGCATTAATATTATCTATTATGTGTATAGCTATAAAAAATTCTAAATATTTTAGTGAAGAGAAATATTTTAACTCTGAAAGTTTTTCATATGATTATTTGATGACTTTAAGAGAGATTTCTAATGAACTAATACATAATAATAGTTCATATAATTGCATAAAAGACGGAGAAATGGAAATATATCATTTATATGATTCTTCTGAATATACAAGTTATTCAGAGTTAAAAGATATGAACTTTTTGATTATATATAAAAACAAAGCTATTACGAATATAAATGCAAACACAATTGATGAAATAAAAAAGAAAATAGAATCAGACCAAAGTAAAAAAGTCGATATTTTAAATGGAAATATACAAACAGATTCTCAAAGTATTTCTAGATATGGCAACAAGTATCTGAATAACTTTATAATTACATATTATACAACAGATACTAACAAAACAGATACTACACTTGTAGATGGTCGCTATATAGAATACATTACGGCAAATATAAAGGAATTTGAAATATATAGTTCTTATAAAGAAGAATTGAATCAGAATTTTGAAAGAAAAATTGCATTAAACTTTCTAAACACAGTAAAACCAATAAATGATAATGCATATGTGATTTTTCCAGCTAGTTCAATATTAACAATACTACTTATTATATATTTAGTAATTTCTGTTGGACATAGTGATGAAGTTAAAAAAGTTGAAATGAACAGCTTTGACAATATTCCAATAGAAATAGTTATATTTTTTGCAATGTTAATAAGTTGTATACCATTTGTAATGTTAGAAGTCGCTGAAAATAATTATGATGCGATAATCTCAATTGCGATAACTGCATATTTTGTAATATATATATGTTCAGTAATAACTATGACAACTATAATAAAAAGAATAAAAGCAAAACAATTTCTTAGAACATCTATAATAGGCAAGATTTTGATATGGTGGTTACAAATTTGCAAAAAAATAGTTAACAAGATAAAAGACATATGGAAAACAATTACATATTCAGCCAAAACAACATCAAAGGTTATAATTTCTGCTAGTATAATGATTTTCTTATGGATAGTAATTGCTTTAATATTTGAAAACAGTAGGACATTTCCGCTAGTAGTGGTTGCATTTTTGTGTTTTTGTATATATAAAGTTATAAAAATTTCAAAAGAATATTCGCAAATAGAAAACAAACTAAAAGAAATATATGACGGAAATAATAAAAATGAATTGAACCAAAATGAATTTTCAATGCTATTCAAAAGTTCTGTAACATATCTAAATGATATTTCAAATGGATTTGAAAATGCTGTTCAGGAAAGAATGAAAAGTGAAAGAATGAAAGCTGAACTAATTACAAATGTTTCACATGATATTAAAACACCATTAACTTCAATAATTAACTATGTTGATTTATTAAAGCAAGAAAATATTCAAAATTCAAAAGCTGAGGAATATATAGAAATATTAGATAATAAGTCACAAAGATTAAAAAAACTCACAGAAGATTTAGTAGAAGCTTCTAAAATATCAACAGGTAATATATCTTTAAAGCTTGAAAAAATTAATGTAGTAGAGCTTATAAAGCAGGCAACAGGAGAATTTGAAGATAAATTCAAAAAACATAAATTAGAAGTTATAGTTAATTCTGCTGATGATGAAATAAATATTATGGCAGATAGTAGATATATGTATAGAATAATAGAAAACTTGTATAGCAATATTTCGAAATATGCATTAGAGAATTCACGAGTATATATTGATGTAAAAAGGAACGGAAAAAAAGCGTTTTCAGATGTGCAAAATTTGAGTATAGAAATAAAAAATATTTCTAAAGATAGACTCAATATTTCAGCAGAGGAACTAATGCAAAGGTTTGTTAGAGGAGATAAATCTAGAACAACAGAAGGAAGTGGACTTGGAATTTCTATTGCACAGAATTTAACAGAGTTACAGAATGGAAAATTTGAATTGACACTAGATGGAGACTTATTTAAAGTGAAAATGGAATTTGTAGAGGTTTAAATTTCTAAAAGTTGCATCCAAACTGAAAAAAAGGCTTGCCAAATAAAGCCTATATATGTTATAATTATTATGTTACCAATAAAACTCCATTTTTCATCGGAGTACATGCCGCAAAGTAAAAAAATTTTTAAGGAGGAAAACAAAATGGCAAGAAAAGAGAATTTGGTAAAAGCACTGTTTATTCTGGCGTGTCTGAGTATTTTAGACTTAACCAGAAAATTTTCAGTAGGAGGTAGCATGAGTTCCTCAATGACTGGATTTATGAGTATATGCTACATACTAGCTACTATAGAGGTAATGACCTTTATAATGGCAGCAATTATGGACAGCAGAGACTTCCGGGAATATGAAATTGGCTTCAAAAAACTGAAAGACCTGCAGAGAAAATGGTCTGATGCATATTTTAGAAATGAAACCGAGAAAATTACAGGTATTGAAGATGAAATCTCACAGACAGCAAATTATTTGTTAGAAATGGGTTTTGAGTTCATTTCAACATCCAGGTTTGGAACAAGAAGAAATGACAGCATCAACGAGATGGTAGTAGAAACAAGAAAAATACTAGAGAGCTTGGGAACGGATGAGAACTTATGAAAAAAATGTCTAAAAGAAACTTATGGTTAGCCGCTATTATTTTAAGCTACTTGTATATGCTGATAAGCAAAAAAATGATTAATACTTACAAAGAAAATGAAATTTTAGTATTAAATTATTCTGCAAGTATGATTTGCGATTTTGCATTATTAGGAATGTTCATTATAAGACAAAAAAAAATGAAAAAAAGATTCTGGATTTTCAAAAATTCATTTCAGAGTTTTAAAGATGCATATTCAAAGAAAAGTGCATTTGAAAAAAACTTTAAAAATGATGAAAAAGTAGAAAAATTTGAAAAAGCTATAAGAACAGCAGGAAATCAGCTTATAGAATTAGGTGAAAAGTGGCTTGAAGAAGACGAAATGAATGCATATCAGATAAAAAAGGTAGAAGATATGGTAAATCAGACAAAAAACATGTTAGCCAAATTGTAGCCAAACGGAGAAAGGACTTTTAATAAAGGTCCTTTTTTCCATTCAACATGAAACATTGTTTGTCAAAAAAGAAAAAAATAATTGTAAAAATAAAGTGAATATGTTATAATATGTAAAGATTTTACGAGTTTGAAAGGAGCTAATATGACACTAGTAGAAGAATTAAAATGGAGAGGACTAATAAAAGATATATCAAGTCCAGAATTAGAAGAAAAATTAAATAAAGGTGAATTAACATTTTATATAGGAACAGACCCAACAGCAGATAGTTTACATGTTGGGCACTTATCAAGTTTTTTAATATCAAAAAGATTAAAAGAGGCAGGGCATCACCCAATACTTTTAGTTGGTGGTGGAACAGGAATGATAGGAGATCCGAGGCCAACAACAGAAAGAGCTATGATAAGTAAAGAACAAGTAAGGCATAATTTTGAATGTTTAAAAGAACAAGTAGAAAAAATATTTGGGTTTGAAGTTGTAAATAATAATGATTGGTACGAAGATATAAATGTAATTGATTTTCTAAGAGATTACGGAAAATATTTTAATGTAAATTATATGTTAGATAAAGATATAATAAGAAGAAGACTTGAATCTGGAATTACATATACAGAATTTTCATATATGATATTACAAGCACTAGACTTTAAACATTTGCACGAATTTAATGGTGTAGATTTACAATGTGCAGGTTCTGACCAATGGGGAAATATAACTGCTGGAATTGATTTAATAAGAAAATCAACAGGTGATGAAGTATATGGATTTACAATGCCATTAGTTACAGATTCACAAGGAAAGAAATTTGGAAAAAGTGAAGGAAATGCATTATGGTTAGACAAAAATAAAACATCAAGTTATAAGTTATATCAGTTTTTTGTAAATGTAGAAGACAGTATGGTAATTGACTACTTAAAAATATATACATTTTTATCAAAAGAAGAAATTGAAGAATATGCAAAGAAAAATGTAGAACATCCAGAATTAAGAGAAGCACACAAAGCATTAGCAAGAGAAATTATAACATTTTTACATGGAAAAGAAGAATATGAAAGAGCAGAAAAACTAGCTCAAAGTTTATTCAATAATGAGTTTAAAAACTTGACAAAACAAGATATTTCAGACTTGTTTGATGAGCAAGATATAAAAGATGTAGAAAGCAATATAAGCTTAGTTGATATGCTAGTAAAAGTTGGAGCAGCTTCTAGTAAAAGAGAGGCAAGAGAATTTACACAAAGTGGGGCTGTTTCAATTAATGGAGAAAAAATTACAGATGTAGCAACAATGATAAATGATAATATGTTTATAGATAATACATACATAATAATCAAAAGAGGTAAGAAGAATTATTATATAGGTAGAAAATAAAAATATATAAGGAGTGTGAGAAAAATGAGTGAAGGACCGAAAGAAAATCCAAAGCTGAAAATGGATAAAAATATAACATACCAAAAGGTGAGGAAAAGTTCTTTGCTCATTTTTTAATATGTTATCTTTTAATCCATTTCTAAAAAATTAAGAGGGGGAAAGAAATGGAAATAGAAGAAATAAAAAGATTAGTAGAAACAAAAAAATTCACAGTATTGAAAAATAAACTTCAAGGAATGAACAGTGCAGACATTTCAGAAATATTAGATGAGCTAGAAGACAAAGAAAGTGTAATAATTGTATTTAGATTATTACCAAAAGAAAAAGCAGGAATGACATTTTCACATATGGAATCAGACATGAGACAAAAACTAATTCAAGATTTAACAGACGCTGAATTAAAAGGTGTACTAGATGAATTATTTATGGACGACACAGTTGATTTAATAGAAGAAATGCCATCAAATATTGTTCCAAAGATATTGAAAGCAATTTCGAAGGAAGATAGAAAAATAGTAAATGAATTATTAAAATATCCAGAAGATAGTGCTGGAAGTATAATGACTACTGAATTTATAGACTTAAAAGAAAATATGACTGCTGAAGAAGCATTAAAAAGAATAAGAAAAATAGCAACAGATTCAGAAACAATATATACATGTTATGTTCTAGATGAGCAAAGAATCTTAAAAGGAATTATAAATATCAAAGACATTTTATTAAGTAAAAAAGATACACAAATTGGAAGTCTAATGGAAACAAACATAATATCTGTAAATACAGTGGAAGATCAAGAAGAGGTTGCAAAAAAATTTGATAAATATGATTTCTATGCATTACCTGTTGTTGACTATGAAAATAGGTTAGTTGGAATAGTTACAGTTGATGATGCTATAAATGTAATACAAGATGAAGTTGAAGAAGATTTTGAGAAAATGGCTGCTATAACACCAACAGAAGAAGGATATTTTCAAATGTCAGTACTTAAACATGCTAAAAGTAGAATCTTATGGTTGTTAATATTAATGTTATCAGCAGCATTTACAGGTAATATATTAACACAATACGAAAATGCATTTGCAGCAGTTCCAATATTAGTTGCATTTATTCCAATGATAATGGGAACAGGAGGAAATTGTGGTTCACAAAGTTCAACACTAATAATTCGTGGACTTGCAACAGATGAAATAAAACTAAAAGATGTATTTAAAGTACTTTGGAAAGAAATCAGAGTAGCTATTCTAGTAGGCATTGCTCTTGCAATTGTAGATACAGTAAGAATAATGATTCAATATCAAAATATCCAGCTTGCAATTGTTTTAGGAATAACATTAATAGCAACTGTAGTTGTATCTAAAATAATAGGCTGTACTTTACCTTTACTAGCTAAAAGACTAAAATTAGACCCTGCAATAATGGCAGCTCCGTTAATTACAACGGTTGTTGATGTGTGCTCAATATTGGTGTATTTCCAAGTTGCAACACATATTATGGGACTGTAGTAAAGGGGGAATGGTAAAATGAATATTGAAGAAATAAAAGAATTAATTGAAAAAAAGCAATTTACGAAACTAAAAGAAGAACTTAAAGAAATGAAAAGTGCAGATATATCAACGATATTAGATGAACTTGATAAAGAACAAGCAGTTATAATATTTAGGTTATTATCAAAAGAAAAAGCAGGTATGGCATTTTCATACATGGAAACAGATATGAGAGAAAAACTAATTAAAGATTTAACAGATACAGAATTAAAAAATGTGCTTGATGAATTATTCATGGATGATACAGTCGACTTAATAGAAGAAATGCCATCAAATGTAGTAACAAGAATTTTGCGAAACGTTGATAAAAATGATAGAAAAGTTATAAATGAATTATTAAAATATCCAGAAGACAGTGCTGGAAGTATAATGACAACAGAATTTATAGATTTAAAAGAAAACATGACAATAGAGCAAGCTCTTGATAGAATACGTCAAATAGGTACAGACTCTGAAACAATATATACATGTTATGTACTAGACCAAAACAGAAAACTACAAGGAATTATAAGTATTAAAGAGTTGATATTAGCAAAAGAAGAAAGCTTAATAGTAGATAATATGGAAACAAATATAATATCTGTAAATACATTAGAAGATAAAGAAGAAGTAGCAAAGAAATTTGATAAATATGATTTATATGCACTACCAGTAGTAGATAATGAAAATAGATTAGTAGGCATCGTAACAGTTGATGATGCAATTAATGTATTACAAGATGAAGCAGAAGAAGATTTCGAAAAAATGGCTGCTATGTCTCCAACAGAAGAAAGTTATTTTGAAACATCAGTATTTAAGCATGCTAAAAATAGAATTGTATGGTTATTAATTTTAATGCTTTCATCAGCAATAACAGGAACAATTATAACAAATTATGAAAATGCATTTGCTGCCGTACCATTATTAGTAGCATTTATACCAATGTTGATGGATACAGGAGGAAATTGTGGTTCACAAAGTTCAACATTAATAATAAGAGGGCTTGCAACAGATGAACTTGAAGTAAAAGATGTATTTAAAATTTTATGGAAAGAAATAAGAATAGCAGTAATAGTTGGAGTATCATTAGCATTAATTAACGGATTAAGAATTTTTGTACAATATAAAAATTTGCAACTTGCTTGTACAGTTGGATTAAGTATAACTGTTACAGTTATATTGTCTAAGTCAATTGGATGCTTATTACCATTACTTGCTAAAAAACTAAAATTAGATCCTGCAATAATGGCAGCACCTTTAATTACTACTATTGTTGATATTCTTTCAGTATTAGTGTATTTTAATATCGCGACAGCTATTATGGGATTATAAATGTGAAAAATTTGTGAAAATTAGCACTCTTTTATTGACATTGCTAAAATATAGATATATAATAGCAATATCAAAGGAGAGTGTTTTAATATGGAAACAAAACAATTTAAAGCAGAGTCAAAAAGACTACTAGATTTAATGATAAATTCAATTTATACAAATAAAGAGATTTTTTTAAGAGAGTTGATTTCAAATGCAAGTGATGCAATAGATAAATTAGCATATCGTTCATTAACAGATAAAAAATTAAATGTAGACACATCAAAATTAGAAATCAAAATAAAAATTGATAAAGAAAATCGTCAAATAATAATAAAAGACAACGGATGTGGAATGACAGAACAAGAACTTGAAAACAATTTAGGAACAATTGCTCAAAGTGGTTCATTAGCATTTAAAGAAGCAAATGAGAAAAAAGAAGATATTGATATAATAGGTCAATTTGGCGTTGGATTCTATTCAGCATTTATGGTAAGTGACAGAGTAACAGTAGAAAGTAAATCAGTTGATGAAGCACAAGCACATAAATGGGAATCAGCAGGGGCAGAAGGATACACAATAGAACCATGTGAAAAAGAAGACATTGGTACAACAATAACATTGCATATAAAAGAAGATAATGAAGATGAAAAATATAGTGAATTCTTAGACCAATACAAAATACAAGGGCTAATAAAAAGATATTCAGATTATATTAGATATCCAATAAAAATGGACATAGAACATCAACACAAAAAAGAAGGAACAGAAAATGAATATGAAACAGAGATAGAAACAGAAACTATAAATAGTATGATTCCAATTTGGAAAAAAGAAAAAAGCAAAGTGACAAAAGAAGAATATAATAGTTTCTATACAGAGAAATTCAATGATTTTATGCCACCATTAAAAGTAATACATTCATCAGTAGAAGGTCAATTCACATATAATGCATTATTATATATACCATCACATTTACCATATGATTACTATTCACAAGAATATGAAAAAGGACTTCAACTATATTCAAATGGTGTACTTATAATGGATAGATGTAGTGAGTTATTACCAGACTATTTTGGCTTTGTAAAAGGATTAGTAGATAGCCCAGATTTATCTTTAAATATTTCAAGAGAAATGTTACAACATGATAGACAATTAAGAATCATAGCTAAAAATCTTGAAAATAAGATAAAATCAGAATTACAAAATATGTTAAAAACTGAAAGAGAGGAATATGAAAAATTCTTTAACACATTTGGTATGCAGTTAAAATATGGAACTTATGATAATTATGGAATGAACAAAGACAAATTAAAAGATTTATTAATGTTCTATTCTTCATCAGAAAAGAAACTAGTGACTTTAGATGAATATGTTTCTAGAATGAAAGAAGGACAAGCAACTATCTATTATGCTTCAGGTGAATCTATTGACAAAATTGATATGTTACCACAAGTTGAAGGTGTAAAAGACAAAGGATATGAAATATTGTATTTAACTGAAAATGTTGATGAATTTGTAATACAAGTATTACAAGAATATAAAGAAAAGAAATTTGCAAATGTATGTGCAGATGATATTGATTTGGAAACAAAAGAAGAAAAAGAAGAACTTCAAAAAGTAAATGATGAAAATAAAGATATGTTTGAACTTATGAAAGAAGCGGTAGGAGAAGAAGTTGATAAAGTAAGATATACACACAAATTAAAAAATCATCCAGTATGTTTGACAAGTGAAGGAGCAATTTCAGTTAAAATGGAAAAAGTCATAAATTCTATGCCTAATAATGAAGAAAAAATTAAAGCTCAAACTATCTTAGAGATTAATGAGAACCATCCAATTGCTCAAAAAATCAAAGATTTATATGAAAATAATAAAGATGAACTTAAAGAATATACTAAAGTTCTATATGCTCAAGCTAGATTAATTGAAGGCTTACCTATTGAAAATCCAACAGAAATTAGTAATTTAGTTTGTAATTTAATATCAAAATAATTTGGAAGAATGCGTCACATGTGGCGTATTCTTATTTTTTTCATAAGATATATAAAGGGGAGGTATTGAATATGAAAAAAATATTAGAAGTAAAAAACATTTGTAAAACATATCAAGCCAAAAATGGAGAAATAGAAGCTTTGAAGAATATAAGCTTTGACATAAAAGAAGGAGAATACATAAGCATAATAGGCCCAAGTGGATGTGGAAAATCTACATTATTATCAATAATTTCAGGACTTGAAAATAAAAGTTCAGGAGAAATTTATATAGATGGTAAGATAGGATATATGTTGCAAAAAGACAATCTTCTGGAATGGAGAACAATATATAAAAATGTGTTACTAGGACTGGAAATTCAAAAAGAAAATACATTAGAAAATAGAGAATATGTAGAAAAATTATTAAAAAAATATGGACTATATGAGTTTAAAGAAAAATATCCAGCTCAATTATCAGGAGGAATGAGACAAAGAGTTGCACTTATTAGAACTCTTGCAATTCGTCCTAAAATTTTATTATTAGATGAAGCATTTTCTGCTTTAGATTATCAAACAAGATTAATGGTTACAGAAGATATTTTTAAGATTCTAAAAGCTGAGAATATTACTGCTTTAATGGTGACTCATGATATATCAGAAGGTAGATTACAAAGTAGACAGTATGCTAGATAAATCAATTTGAATTTGATGAAAATGTAATAATTTTGACAAAATTTACATAATATGGTAAAATGGAGAGGATATTTAATTTTTATATAAGGAGTATATTGTGAAATCAAGTATAAATAAAAAATATAGTTCGAAAGAGATAGTTCAAATAATTAATGATGTAATCAAAAAAAGTGAAATAAGGAAATTTTTCATGCAACCAGGTAATTTACCATATAGTGAAGTGAAAAAAATACAAGAAGAATTTTGTAGATTTATTGGATTTTGTATTTTATTTAGAGATACTAAAAATATAGAAAAATATATGTTATTAAAAGATAAAGAAGAACAAATTAATTATATAAAGTCAGAAATTATAAGTAGATTAGGTATTCTCCCAAGTGAAGTAGAAGAAAGAAAAGAATAAGTAAGGGAATATGCTTTAAATAATTTTAAAAGATATGGATTTGTATTTCATGCAGGTAATAGTAAGTCAATTAATAAAAAAATGAAATTTGGATTGAATGGAAATAACAACAATGAGGAGCACCAAAAAGAATTATTAGAAATAGAAAAAATATATAGAAAATATAATCCTAATAATTTATATAGTCCATTAGGATTTGCATCAGCAGACATTAAAGAAAAGAAAAATGGATGGTTTTTTGATGGTTGGCCTTTGAATGCAACTGGATATGCAAATTCTCCACAATGGTTTAGTTATTTTTGTGGGAAAAGTTACATATATTTTGATGATATTCCAGAAGAAAGAAGAAATGGATATGCTAATAGAGATTTTGCAACATCATTAGATGTTGTTATATATTTAATAAAAAGTCGAGGAATGTCAAGAGAAGATGGAAAAGAAATTTTAAAATTTTTCTACAAATTTTGGAACGAATATAAAGACACAACTCCTTGTTTAATGTTTATACCTGTAAAAGAAGTTGGATTAAATACGGAAAAAGAATTAGAAAAATACTTGACTGAACAGGGGATGAATTTATTATTTGAAGATATAGTACAAGGAAAAATTAATTCACTAACCAATCATTGTTGCAAGCAAAATATAACTCCAGATAAATTAGCTTATGTAGATTTGTCACCAATACTTCCTAAAAAAATTGTAAATGTAAATAAAAATAATATAGTAGTTGTAGAAGATTTTGAAAGGTAAATTAAGTATATTGAAATACGCAATTAATAGTAATATAATGAAAAAGGTGAAGATAATGAAAATGTTTAAGTATAAAAATATAAAAATAACAAAGCAATATAACAAAGCAATATAACAAAGCAAATTTTGTTACACATTCTGGAACATTTCATGTAGATGATGTAATATCAACTATATTTCTAAGTAAAATTTTTAAAGAGATAAATTTAATTAGAGTTCCAAACATAGAGAATAGAAATACAAATAATAAGTTAGTTTTTGATATAGGATTAGGAGAATTTGATCATCATCAGAAGAATAGAAACGGAAAAAGGGAAAATGGTATTTACTATTCATCGATTGGATTGTTATGGAAAAAATATGGTAAAGACTATTTAAAAAATATAGAAGTAAAAAATATAGATAAAGTTTATGAATATATGGATAAAGAATTAATTCAATATATAGATGCGACAGACAATATGCAGATGGAATATTTAAAGAGCAAGACATCACCTGATTTTGTTAAACTATGCAATCCTGAATGGAATGAAGATTTAACAGAAGAAGAAGGCTTTATTCATGCTTTAAAATTAGCGGATGAATTTTGGGATATTTATATTAAACATGCGATTGCCGAAGTTGAAGCAGTTGAAATAATTATAAATAAAATAGAGGAAACAAATGAAAATTATGCTATATTTGATAAAGAATTACCATACAGAAAAGCTGTTAATTTATTAAAAAATAAAAATGTAAAATATTTGATATTCAAATCAAAAAGAAAATGTTATGATATTAGAATAATTGACAAAGACATGAACTTTAAAAAAGAAATTGTTATAAGTGATATTAAACAAGCAAGAAGCTTGTCTAATATTAGCGATTTATTATATGTAGATATTAGAGGAAAATTATGTTGCACTGAAACATTAGATTCGGCAATTAATTTAGTAAAATATAATGATAGAAAATAAACTAATTAATGAGGTATAAGTATGAGTTTTTTAAATAAGAATTTACAGAAAGAGAATAATCAGTTAAATATAAAAGTGAATATGAATGATAGTGCATTTCAAAAAATTTTTGATAAAATTAGTAGTGAAGACTTATATAAAAAAGAATTTTTTTTATCAAGTTTTCAGCATAACATATATCATATACAAAGAGTTATGTTTTTTTCACAAATTATTGCACAGAATGAAGGAATAAGTGAAAAAGATTTGAAATTATTGCTTTTAGCATCAGCATTACATGATGCAGGAAAAATAAGAGATAGAAAAGATTGTGAACATGGGAAAAATAGTGCTGAAATTGCAAAAACATATTTACGAAAGAACATAAATAGTATATCGGAGGAAGATATAAAAATTATTCAAATAGCAATTGAATATCATACTGTTAAAGAAAAAATAAATTTTACAGAGTTAGTAAAATTATGCCAAAAATATAATGTTGCAATGTCAAATTTTGAAAGAATAAAAATGATATCGTTGATATTGAAAGATGCAGATGCTTTAGATAGAACAAGATTTGACAAAGAAAATTCATTAAATATAGAGTTATTAAGAACGAAAACGTCACAAAATAAATTATTGATTGATTTAGCTAAAAGAGTAAATCAAGAGTTTGCTCTTACTATTTTAAATAGCAATTATAAGTATGATAATTTAATAGAAAATAATGCTGTAAAGACATTAAGTTGTGTGAGGAAAAGAGCTTTTGAAGAAAATAATGGAGTGATAAAAAAAGAGAGAATATTTCCTGCAATAATAGTTAAAAGAATATTAAAAAATGCTTTATTAAAAAAAGTAAACAATGAGACTCAAGAAGAAGTTCAATATAGAAATTGTGGTAGTTTATGTATTGGAGGAACAGGAGATATGTATTTGTGTAAAGATAAAACAAAAATGGATTATATATTTAAACCAGCATACAAGAAAAATACAGAAATATATCAACCGTATAGAACAGAAGTACAAGTTTTAGCTGCTGAATTGCAAGAATATATTTCACCGCAAACAGCAGTCGAATGCAAACATTGTGAGATTGATGGAAAAAAAGGAACTATACAACCTAAAATAGAATTAGATGAAATTAGAACTAAAGGTATATCAGAATATTTTTTAAAAGATGGTAAAATAGATGAAAAAATCATAAGGCAGTTTATGAGAGAATATGTTGTTGATTTTTGTTTATGTAACTATGATGCAACATTTAGAAATTTTATTGTAGATGTGAATGGAAATTTAAGAGGAGTAGATAAAGAGCAAAGTCTTAAATATATTAGAAATGATAGTAAAGAAGAACAACATATGGTTTTTTTTATGGAAAATAATCCTAATGAAATTTATGGAGCTAAGCCACCAATATATGGAAAAATTTTTAATGATATAATAAATGGAAATATTAGTATATTAGTTTTAGAAGAATTAAGAGATGCTA
>ERZ780195.2119-NODE-2119-length-14225-cov-42.947706_pt1 | contig 14225 bp, 6 predicted proteins | sample MGYA00511017_ERZ780195 | MGnify/ENA primary metagenome ERZ780195 (study PRJEB29588, sample SAMEA2159974) | human gut metagenome | biome: human gut; feature: human-associated habitat; material: faeces | place: Denmark | collected 2008/2010 ...
TTACCATTCAGGAGAATGGCGATATTATTGTGAATTGTGAGGCTTTCGGGAAAAGGAAATGAATATTGTTGGTCAATGCATTCGAGGATATGATCAAGCATTACGGGTAGGAAGAATACGATTTCAGACTGCGGGAAACACAGACCTATGAGATCATAGAGAATGTGAATACTTATTTCCTGGAGTTTGATGACGAGAGATCCGGTGGATTTGCCTCCTGCGAGATTGGCAACAAGCTGACTGAGGAAGAGCGGTGGGCAAAACTTCGATTCGTGAAAGAAGTAGCAGAAGAGGTTTGGGGAAAATAAACGTGGTTCCGGCGATTGCCTGAGAGGTGGTCACCGGAACTCGAATCGTGTCAGATCACAATACTTATCAAAAAAACAGACAGGGGCATGCAATGTGTCCCTGTTTTCTTGAAGTTGGAAACAGATTGTTTCATTTTCGCAGACAAGCTATAATATACTTATGGTTGCTTTGTTTAATATTTTTGAGTGTATATTTGACTGATTTTGAATTGTATTTAGAGAAGGGTGAGGAAGGTACATGGAGACATTGTTAGGTACGAAATTTGCAGTTAGAAAAATACTACTGTTAATGATAAGTGGAATTTTTTTAGTGGGGTGTGCTTATCAGACGAGTGCCGTTCCCATCGATTTTGGAATTGAATCGAGAACAGATTTAAACGGAGATGGAAAAGAAGACAGGGTGCGTGTGATCGACAGACGTGATGCAGGATTTACAACGATCATAGCGAATGTAAATGGCGTAGATGTGGCAATAAAAGATTATAGAGGGTATTTTGAATCGACGGTTACTACCGGTGACTTAACGGGAAATGGGAAGGCAGATGTGCTGTTGAAAAGCGCAACACGAGGAACCGATTCCGGTACTGTTAATATCTCCATTCTGTATTTGGAGGATACAGAATGGGTGGAGTATCCATACAATTTTATTCATAACCCTGATATTGATTTTGAACAGCCGGATACATTTGATGATGAAGTCTATCTCGGTGCTACATTGTTTGAAAAAGATGGAAAGACAATGGTTCGCTTTATTTCATTCCGGGATAATGATAAAAGTCAAAATACAGTAAAATGCACAGAAGCGTCTTATCGTGAAGATGGTTGGTATATAGAGGACGTTAAGATGATTTTAGATTTCTTCAGTGGTGATGAATATGAAAAATTATTAGCACCGTTATATGAGACAGAAAATGTTAATGAGGAAGAAACAACCGAGCAAAATTCGGAAAAAGCAAATGGTGGTGTAGAAGAATTTTCCATGGATGAAGTCAAAGAATTGTTTTTTGGTGAGTGGGAAGTTACGAAATTGCTTGGTTTTACAGAAATACAAAACGATTATACGAACTATCCGGAGGGGCATAACATTATAGGTGATCATATTGTGATAAATGAAGATGTATTTTCCAGTGAAGGACTTGAAAAATATGAACGTTATCAATGTGAGGTTTTAGACCCTTCTTATGAGGTATCTCCTATAAAAGAGCGTAATTTAATCTATAATGTAAGTGAAGACGTAAAAGAAGATTCGGAACTATATGACTGGATTTTGAATTATGATGAATTACAGGATTTAAAAATAAGGGGCACAAGAGATGGAATAAAGGGAAAGTCTCCGGCAGTGGACATAATGATTTCCAGCGATAAGCAGTTTGTTATTCTTTACATGGATTGTACTTTTTACCTTTTGGAGAAAATATAATGACAAACTATTTTTTGTAACCATCAAAGAGAAATGAAATTATCCTAGATTATGAATGCAGTAAGTCGAATGGAGATTAGTATGAGGCATATGCAAAAAACAGCTTATTACCATCTTCCCGGTCTGTTTGAATTCTATGAACTATACCGGATATTTCTGCCATTATTCCGGGAACACCGGGAATATTTTTACGACGGGTGTGACATTGGCTCCATCTACGGAGCACCGCCGGACTGTATCTGGGGAGGCGGCCGCGTTTCACTGGAGGATCACGATGCAGGAGAAGTGCTGGCGTTGTTACAGGAATACGGCATTTCAGCACGTCTGACCTTTAGTAATTCCCTTCTTTGCGAGGAACATCTTTCGGACAGAAAATGCAATGAACTCTGTGCCCTGTTTGCGGAAAATGCAACCCCGGAGAACGGCGTGATCGTCCATTCGGAATTGCTGTTACAGTATCTGAAAAGCCATTATCCGGAGCTTTATCCGGTATCCTCCACTACGAAAGTCCTGACGGATTTTGAAGCGTTAAAAAAGGAGACCGACAGAGACGATTTTCGCTATGTTGTACCGGATTTCCGCCTGAACAAGGCTTATGAAAAATTAAATACGCTGACAGAATCACAGAAAGACAAAGTGGAATTTTTGTGCAATGAGTGTTGTTATTTCGGCTGTAAGGACAGGAAGGAATGTTACGAAGCCGTCAGCCGCAGGAATCTGGGAGAGGAGCCGGATTTTAGTTGTACCTCACCGGGGGCGGAGGAGGGCTATCGTTTCTCCAAAGCCATGAAAAATCCCGGATTTATCAGCGTGGGAGATATTCAGAAGATCTATCTGCCTATGGGATTTTCCAATTATAAGATCGAAGGCCGGGGACTGGGCAGTGCACTGGTTCTGGAATTTTTACTGTACTATATGACGAAACCGGAGTACCAGCTGCAGGTCAGAGAAGAAATCTATCTGGACAATATGCTGGATCTGTTTTAATAAATGAAATCAAAAGATGAGGAATGCTGTCATGGAATACGAAACCAATGAACCAAAGCATATCAAGGTAAGAGGTGCAAGGGTTCATAACCTGAAAAATATAGATGTGGATGTTCCCCTGCACAAAATTGTGGGGATCGCCGGTGTATCCGGTTCGGGGAAATCTTCGCTGGCACTGGGTGTCCTCTATGCAGAGGGCTCCAGACGTTATCTGGAATCCCTGTCCACATATACGAGAAGACGTATGACTGGTGCGGCGAAAGCGCAGGTGGATGAAGTCCTCTATGTTCCAGCTGCTCTGGCACTGCATCAGCGCCCCGGAATTCCCGGGATCCGCAGTACCTTTGGAACCGGAACGGAGCTTTTGAACAGTCTGCGTCTGATGTATTCCAGACTGGCATCCCACCGTTGCCCTAACGGACATTATGTGCCTCCGACCCTGAAAGTAGCGGCGGAGCAGGAGATCCTGTGCCCGGAATGCGGAGCGAAGGTACATGCTCCCAGCGCAGAGGAACTGGCATTCAATTCTCAGGGAGCCTGCCCGAAATGCGGCGGTACGGGAAGTGTGCGGACTGTGGACCTGGATTCTCTTGTGCCGGATGATTCCCTGAGTATTGACGAGGGAGCGGTGGCACCCTGGAACAGTCTCATGTGGTCTTTAATGACAGATGTCTGTCGGGAAATGGGAGTGCGGACGGATGTGCCTTTCCGGGAACTTACAGATCGGGAAAAAGAGATCGTCTATCACGGTCCCGCGGAGAAGAAACATATTTTTTATAAGGCGAAAAAGACCAATCAGGCGGGAGAACTGGATTTTACATATTTCAATGCGGTATACACGGTAGAAAATGCCCTGGCAAAAGTGAAAGACGAAAAGGGCATGAAACGTGTGGAAAAATTCTTAAAGGAGGACATCTGTCCGGAATGCGGTGGTAGCAGACTTTCGGATGCGGCCAGAGCACCGAGACTTCGGGGCATAGGGCTTGCGCAGGCCTGCCAGATGCCCCTGAAAGAACTGGTGGACTGGGTAGCGGGAGTGCCGGATTCTTTGCCCGAAGAGATGCGGCCCATGGCGGAATCCATCTGTGAATCTTTCCAGACTGTGGCGAAGCGTCTGATGGATCTGGGACTTACTTACCTGTCTCTGGATCGTGCGGCAGCCTCTCTGTCCACCGGGGAGAGACAGCGGATGCAGTTGGCACGTGCAGTGCGGAACCGTACCACAGGAGTGCTCTATGTGCTGGATGAGCCTTCCATCGGTCTGCATCCTTCGAATATTGTGGGGTTGAATGCGGTGATGCATGACCTGATCGCTGACGGCAACTCCATTATTTTGGTAGACCATGATACCCAGATTCTGTCCGAAGCGGACTGGCTGATCGAGATGGGACCGGAAGCCGGTGCCGGAGGCGGCTATGTGATCACACAGGGTACGATTCCAGAGGTAATCGCCAAAAAGGAGTCCATGATCGGTCCTTTTCTGGCGCAGACTGCGGATATGCGTATCCGTAAGCCCATCGCTCGGGAGGAAATATTTGCACTGGGAAAGCTCCATCTGTCCACAGATGCCATCCATACGGTAAAACCTCTGGAAATAGACATTCCCAAAGGAAGACTTACGGTCGTTACCGGTGTCTCCGGCTCCGGTAAGACCACCATGGTGCTGGAAAGCCTGATTCCTGGACTGGAAGCAAAGTTAAACGGCGAACATTTGCCCGGCCATGTAAAAAGTATCACCGCAGAGGGCATCGCCCATGTAAAACTGATCGATGCATCCCCCATCGGCATCAATGTGCGGTCCACGGTAGCCACTTATGCCAATGTGCATGACGAACTACGGAAAATTTATGCAAAAACCGCGGATGCGAAAAATAAGAAATATAAGGCGGGAGATTTTTCCTACAATACCGGAAAATTAAGATGCCCGGTCTGCGACGGTACCGGACAGATCAGTCTGGACGTACAGTTCCTGCCGGATGTGGATGTGCCCTGCCCGGAGTGCGGCGGCTCCCGCTATGCCAGAGAATCATGGGACATTTGCTATGAGAACAAACGGGGGAAACGTTATTCTCTGCCGCAGATGATGGAGATGGATGTAACAACGGCATTGCAGGCGACAGAGGATTGGAAAGTCGTGCATCAGCGGCTGGAAGTCCTGAAAAATCTGGGACTGGGATATTTAACATTAGGAGAAGAGACACCAAGCCTCTCCGGTGGAGAGGCCCAGCGGCTGAAGCTGGCCAGTGAAATGGGCAGAGGACAATCAGATTCCGTATTTGTATTCGACGAACCGACGATCGGACTGCATCCGTTAGATGTACAGACCCTGTTGCAGGTATTTCAGGCGCTGGTAGACAATGGGGCAACGGTACTTGTCATTGAACATGATCTGGATGTGATCCGCAATGCCGATTACATCATTGATATGGGACCCGGCGGCGGAGAAGACGGTGGCAGGGTCGTTGCTGTGGGAACTCCGGAGCAGATCGCAGCCAATGCAGACAGCATTACGGGAAAATATCTGTGATTAAAGACAGCTTTTTGTACCGGCAACATATGCTGCCGGTGTCAATCATCATCCCCCGGGTAAGCATATGTTTTGCTTCTTCCATTTTTTGATCCAAAATATATTGGTGGAGAGGAACACCGGTCTCTAGTTCTTGTTCTTACAATAAATTTCAATTGCCCGAAAAACAAATTCTGATGTATCTTTACCATCGGCATTGTCAATGCCCTGGGTGAACTGTTCTCCACCGGCATACATTTCACCTAGGCAATACAGAATATCGTCGGAACAGGTATAGCAGTGGTCAGTAATGAAATTCTGCCACTCAGGGAGTTCTGTTTGTATGAAAAAGCACTATTTTATTTAAAAAAATACAAAACCATACGATTTTGCCATGTAAAAAGCTGTTATTTTCGCTGAGCGTGCAAAATGAAGAAATTCCGTACAAAAATTCCTGATTTAGAAATTTTTTTGTACGGAATTCATTGTTTTAGGGTTTTTACACCAAACTAACTTGAAAGGTAGTTAAATAGTTGTTCTAAAATCTTCGTAGGTCTATAAGAAGATAAATTGCCCTGTAGGTACTTTTTGGGATGGGCAAAAAACAAAAACTAAACAATATGGGCCTATAGTGAAAAAATCGCCTGCCAGATACTCAATTTCTTCAAAATGAGTACCTCAGAGCCAGTTTTTCTCTATATAGACCCATATTCATCTTTTTATGCGTTATTTTTAGCAAATTTAGTATCTCACAACACGGTTTTTCTGCATAGACCCAAAACGCAGAACGCTCACGACAACCCTACGCAATGAGCCACGCTATTCATAAGATTGTCAGCAAAAGGCGCTGCCAATCTTATTTCATATCGCGGCGTTCGCCGCATCACGGCAAAAGTAAAAACCGTGATTTGTGAGCAAGCTCCCAATCACGGTTCTTATTTTGCCTATGCGCGGCTCATTGCTCGCGTAATTTCCACTACAATTTCCCCAGTTTGATTTTGACATACGTATAGTGACTATGATACACTGAATAAGAAAAAAGTGGGACAGTCTGCTTTGATGAAATAAGGGACTTAGGACAAGAAAAGGTTAAGGGAGCGAAATACCTTGGATAAGAGTGAATATAAATTAAGAGCGGAAGAAATCAAAGACCTGATCAGCCGGGGAGAATATGCACAGGCGGCTGAAATTGCCGACACGATTGACTGGCGTCGTGTAAAAAGTGTCATGATGTTGTGTACGATCAGCGACCTCTATAAGATCAATCGCAGATATGAGGATGCCAGAGATATGTTGCTTTTAGCATACGAGCGACGTCCCGGCGGAAGGACCATCTGCTATTCTCTGTGCGAGCTTTCCATTAAAATGGAAGAATATGTGCAGGCGATAGAATATTATAAGGAATTTGTGCAGGTGGCGCCCAAGGATCCGGGAAGGTACATTTTGCAGTATAAATTATATGAGGCGCAGGATGTGAGTCTGGAAGAACGAATTGCTGTTCTGGAGGAACTCAAGAAGAGAGACTATAGGGAAAAATGGGCATATGAACTGGCCTATTTGTATCATAGAGTCGGACTGGCAGCCAGATGCGTAGAGGAATGTGATGAACTGATCCTCTGGTTTGGCGAGGGAAAATACGTTATTAAGGCAATGGAACTGAAAATGCTCCATCAGCCGTTGACACCGGAGCAGCAGGAAAAATACGATCATCGGTTCGACGCGCCCGGAAGCCATATCCCGTCGCAGAACTCTGTGCAGGATAACGAGTATAGCGGGAATGAAAGTTATGAGCAAAGTTACGCCAAGGACGGAAGCTACGATCAAGAGCAGGGTTATGCACAGGACGGCAGCTATGATCAGGATCAGAGTTATGCACAGGATAGCAGCTATGATCAGAACCAGAGCTACGTACAGGATTCCGGTTATGATCAGGTGAACGGAGATACACAGATATATGATCCGGTGCAACCCGCACAGCAGGAGACACCGACACAGCCGGTACAGGATGATTACGATATTCATGTGAAGACCATGGATGTGGGGCAGTATAATACCATCAATCTGCAGGCAGAACTTGCAGCGGGACTTCGTGAAGTCCTCGGTGAGGAGCCAAAAGGAGATACCGCAAAAGCGACATCGGACTCCATTACCCGTTCTATCGTAGCACCTATGATGGATTCCGATACAGAATCTCTGGATTATCCGGAGATTGCAGAGGTCAGTGAGGATGATCTGGAGCCGGAGACCGAGCAGATCGAAGGTTCCGAGGTATTCTTTGGTGAGACCGGAGAGATCGGTGACCTGTCTCAGGTTCCGGAGGTAGAGACCGAGGAAATCCTGCCGGAGGAACCCGCATCTCTTAAGAAACAGGATGTTGTGCCGGAATTATCGAAAGCAGAAGTGGAGCCGGAAGCGACTACACCGGTGGAACCTCCCAAGGAGCTGGCGAATGTACTGGCACAGGAATCCGACGGACAGATCAGCCTGGTAATGCCCGAGGCGGAAAGCATTGAGAAGCAGATTACCGGTCAGATCAATATTGAAGACATTCTGGCAGAGTGGGAGCGTAAAAAGAAAGAAAACCTCGAAAAGAGAGAAGAAGAAGTCCGCCAGCATGTACTACAGCAGACCGGTGCCATGTTCACGGAATTTGAACAGGCGGTAAGAGATGGCCTGTTAGAAAAACTGGAAAAAGAAAAAGCGGTGGATGCTGATACGGTTACGGATACAGATGAAGTTGAAGAGCTGGAAGAGATTGCAGATGTAAATGATGAAACAGAAAAAGCTCCTGCGGAAGTTTCTGAAGAAGAGCCAGAACCAGAACCTGCTGATACGGATATCGTTGACACTGAAGAGGTAGAAGAACTTGAAGAGGAACCTGCCGTAGCGGAATATGAAGAAGAATCCGCAACAGAGGAACCGGACGCTGTTGTCGATATGGAAGTGACGCAGGAGCCGGCTGCAGAAATCCCAGAAGTGCCGGAGGAAACCACAGCAGAGATCGAAGAAGTGCCGGAAGAAACCACAGCAGAGACCGAGGAAGCATCGGAGGAATCCGTAGCAGAGGCTGAAGAGGAGCCGGAAGAAGCGGTAGAAGAAGTCCCTGAGGACGAGCAGCCGCAGACCCCGGAGCCTCCCGTAGTGGAGAGAGACAAGGCAAAAGTCCGTGCGCTTACCAGAGAAGAGCGCGAGCTGTATGCTCCCTTTATTCAGAGTAAGTCCGCAAGAGAACAGTTAGTCAAAGCCATTGATAATATCAGCCTGGCTGCCTATACCGGCAATGTGATCATCACCGGTGAAGAAGGCATGGATACCTTATCTCTTGCGAAAAATATGATTCGTGAGATTCAGGCTACCGACAGCAATTTCTCCGGAAAAGTTGCCAAAATCTCCGGCCATGCGCTGAACAAAAAAGATGCAGCCGAGACCCTGAACAGACTGCAGAACGGTGCACTTATCATCTGTAAGGCATCGGAAATGAATAGTAAAACTGTGGACACGATGTATAAAGCGCTGCAGCAGGAGAATCAGGGCATTGTCATTATATTGGAAGATACCAGGAAAGAGATAGATCGTTTTCTGGAAAAGTATGAGAAATTGCAGGAAAGCTTCACTTCCCGCATGGATGTCGAAGCACTCAGCAATGATACACTGGTAGCGTTCGGAAGGCAGTATGCACGGGAGAGGGAATATTCCATCGATGAACTGGGTGTTCTGGCACTGCATACCAGAATCGAGGATATGCAGACGATAGATCATGTAGTTACCGTGGTGGATGTAAAAGAAATCGTGGATGAAGCAATCGCTCATGCGAATAAAAAGACATTAAAGCATTTCTTTGATGTTCTGTTTGCCAAGAGATATGACGATGAGGATATGATCATCCTCACTGAGAAAGATTTTGTATAACTATTCAGAGCCATGTAAACATTGACGAATGGGCGTCGAATGCTTGCATTCGTAAGAACATTTATCAATGTTTATAGGGCGAAGTAACCACATGAGCAAAAGGAAAGCATTGAAAATGCGATTTTGCGAATGGGGTTCTGAATAGTTAAAAATATATAGCGGGAGGCGCAGCTATGACGAAGGAGAAGGTATTTATTTCCGAAGCAGATCAGTACCTTTTTGCCCAGGGAACGCACTATGATATTTATAAAAAACTGGGCGCGCATCTGTCGACGGAAGATGGTGTGCAGGGAGTCTATTTCGGGGTATGGGCACCAAATGCAGCACAGGTGAATGTCATCGGCACATTCAATGAATGGAACGAGGAGTCTCATCCCATGCAGAAGCTGGGAGAAGGTGGTATCTGGGGGTTGTTCGTTCCCGGCGTGGAAGAAGGAACAATGTATAAGTTCCTGATCTATGCGAGAGATGGCAGAAGACTGTATAAAGCCGACCCTTTTGCAAATTATGCGGAATACAGACCCGGAACAGCGTCCATCGTTACGGATATCACGGGATTCGACTGGAAGGATTCCAAGTGGATGGAAGCCCGGGATAAAAAAGATATGAACAAGGAGCCCATGGCGATCTATGAGTGTCATATCGGTTCTTTCATGAAGCATCCGAATAACGGTACTGCGGAAGGATTCTATAATTATCGGGAGTTTGCCGACCGGATCGTGGAATATCTGAAAGAGATGAAATACACCCATGTAGAGCTTATGGGAATCGCAGAGCATCCGTATGATGGCTCCTGGGGGTATCAGGTGACCGGATACTATGCGCCTACGTCCCGTTACGGAACGCCTAAGGATTTTATGTATCTGGTCAATGAACTGCATAAGGCAGGCGTTGGAGTTATTTTGGACTGGGTACCGGCACATTTTGCAACCGATGCACACGGACTGGCAGAATTTGACGGACAGTGCATCTTTGAACATCCCGATCCTCGTTTGGGAGAACATCCTGAATGGGGAACGAAGATATTTAATTATGGCAAAAATGAAGTGAAGAACTTCCTGGTAGCCAATGCTCTGTTCTGGCTGAGAGAGTTCCATGTAGACGGTATCCGTGTAGATGCAGTAGCATCCATGCTGTATCTGGATTACGGTAAAAAGGACGGACAATGGCTGCCGAATAAATTTGGCGGCAATAAGAACCTGGAAGCCATTGAGTTCTTCCATCATCTGAATTCAGTGATCCGCGGAACTTATCCGGGATTTTTGACGATTGCCGAAGAATCTACCGCATGGCCTAATGTCACCAGTGGTATCGGGGAGGAAGGCTTAGGATTTTCCTTCAAGTGGAATATGGGCTGGATGCATGATTTCTGCGAGTATATGAAGCTGGATCCTCTGTACCGGAAAGGCGATCATTACGCTATGACCTTTGCCATGAGCTATAACGACAGTGAGAATTATATTCTTCCATTGTCTCATGATGAAGTGGTACATCTGAAGTGCTCCATGGTGAATAAAATGCCCGGATATCCGGCAGATAAATATGCCAACCTTCGTGTGGGGTATAGCTACATGTTCGGGCATTCCGGCAAGAAATTATTATTTATGGGACAGGATTTCGGACAGGAGCGAGAGTGGAGCGAAGAGCGTGAGCTTGACTGGTATCTGTTAGGAGAGAAGCTGAATCAGGGCGTACATACTTATGTAAAGGAGCTGTTAAAGCTGTATCGTAAATACCCTGCTCTGTACGAGCTTGACAATACCTGGGACGGCTTTGAATGGATGAACGCGGATGATGCGGAGCACAGTACATACTGCTTCGTGAGAAAATGTTCCAGTGGCAAGAATAATCTGCTGTTTGTACTCAACATGACCCCGATGAAATGGGAGAACTATACCGTTCCCGTGCCTAAGAAGAAAAAATATAAGCTTCTGCTGAACAGTGATGAGGAACGGTTCGGCGGCTGGGGCAACGAGATTCCCGCAGAAATTATGGCGGAGAAAAAGCCTTATCATTATAAGGATTACTCCATCAGCTTTGATCTGCCGCCCTACGGTGCAGCGGTATTTCTGTTCTAGGTCAGGTTAAGAAATTACATAAAACTACCGAAATAAAAGATGAGTGTGATCCAAAGTACACTCATCTTTTTTCTTAACTATTCAGAACCGGCGGGCTCTGGGAACTGTACAGAAAAGGACGACAGGCGTGAAGATAACATTTCAGAAACAGACGATCAATGAAACAGACAATAGAACAGAAAGTAACCGGACAGAGAAAAGCAGCTGGGGCAAGGACAAGACATGGCGCAGTAAAAAAAGCGTAAATGTGAATTTCGGGGCAGTATACGAGAGTGGACAGGCCGCAGTGCCCATGTCTTCTTTGGAAAAGGAAGAGAACAACAAAGGAAAATCTCTGATGGAGCTGCAGCAGGATGCCGGGAATGCTAATGTGGCGTTGCAGCAGGACTATATGACATTGCTGTCGCATACCATGTCACAGGAGGATTATGCGAAGGCCTGTGAGGATGGATTTGATCCTAGAGAGCTGGATCAGGATACAGCGGTCACCATCGTGGATAAGATCAAGGCAGAGCTGGTGCGTTCCGGACAGCAGATCGCAGGATATACGGATGATATCGACATGGATACCCTGGCGGCAGCGGTAGGAAGTGATACTTTAGCCCGAAGCATCGAAGAGCAGTTCCGTTCCGCGGATCTTCCTTTGACACAGGAAAATATAAATGAACTGAAAAGCGCCTGGGATATGGCAGCTTCCCTGAAGGAACCGGAAGAAGGTGCGGTCAGCTACCTGGTGGATAATGGACTGGAACCGGAGATCTGGAACCTCTATGTGGCAGAGAACAGCGGTGCGAAAGTACAGAATAATGATGTTCCGCAGGAACTGCAGGAGCAGATGGACAAGGTAATTGCGGATGCGGGATTGACGGTAAACGATGAGAACAGACAGAAGGCACAGTGGCTGGTAAGTGCCGACCTTGCGCTGACCACGGATACGCTGCAGCAGCTTGTGGAACTGGACGGTATTTCCTATCCTGTCACGGAGGACACTTTTGCGCAGGCAGCAGCAGCGGCAATTGCGGAGGGAAAATCCCCGATGTATGCGAACCTGGGCAGACAGGATACGATTTATGAAAAAGCAGATAAAATGCTGCAGGACTGGTTCTCAGATGCAAAGTGGAATGCCACGGCAGAGAATCTGGCAGCAAGAAAACAGTTGGAAGAGATTCGTCTTCGCATGACGGCAGAAGTGAACGTAAAGCTTTTACAGAGTGATTTTTCTATTGATACAGCCCCCATGGAGCAGCTGATCGAAGCGCTGCGAAAGGCGGAGGCAGAGGTTGCCGAAAAATACTTTCCCGGTGAGTCTCAGGCAGTGACGAAATATGAGACTTATACCCAGGCAGTGCAGGTGGCTTCCGAATTGCCGGGATTGCCTGCCGGAGTACTGGGACCCTATAGCCTGGAACAGAATGCTGCCACAGAGACAGTTTCTGACTTCCATAAGGAAGGCGCTGCAATGCAGAAAGCCTATGAGGAAGCGGGCGAACGTTATGAGACTCTGATGACGGCACCGAGAAGCGATCTGGGAGACAGCATCCGGAAAGCATTTTCTAATGTAGATGATATTCTGACAGATATGTCATTAGAAAAAACATCGGAAAATCAGCGGGCTGTCCGGATTCTGGCATATAACAGTATGGAAATTACACCGGAAAATATCGAGAAGGTCAAGGAAGCTGACAGACAGGTCAGTGCAGTAGTGGACAGACTGACACCGAAAAATGTGTTACAGATGATCCGGGATGGTGTAAATCCTCTGGAGAAGACCTTTAACGAACTGGAGTCCTATTTTTCACAGAACCCCCAAAGCTATGAGGAAGAAGTGGAGGACTACAGCCGTTTCCTATATCAGTTGGAGCGGAAAAAGGATGTTACAGAAGAGGAGCGAAAAGCGTATATTGGAATTTATCGAATGGTGCATCAGGTCGAAAGAGAGGATGGCGCAGCGGTAGGTGCGGTAGTAAATACCGGTGCAGATTTACAATTTTCCACTCTGCTGACGGCAGCCAGGAGCAGAAGGGCTTCTCATATGGACTGGAAAGTGTCGGAGGATACCGGGCTGACACAGGAGATTCATTTGTCCGAGAATAATATATCTGAACAGATTCGGATGGGTATGGCAAAAGAGGTTCTGACAGAGGTGTCAGATGATGGCGAAAGCAGAGCAGCGTATGACCGGGAAGGACTGCAGCAGATGCGTGAGGCGGGAAATACGGCACCGGAAGTCGCAGAACTACTGCAAAAAGGAGAAGTTTCCATCAGCGCGTCGAATCTTTTGGCGGCCCAGGCACTTATGGATGATCCGGCGGAGATGTTTGGCAATCTGCGCAGATACAGAGAAAAGTATCGGCAGGAAAAAGAAATGCTGCAGACAGCAGGCAGCGAAGTGCCTGCCGGGACAGAAACTTCCGAACTGTGGGAACAGCTGGATCAGCAGAATTTTGCAGAGGATTATCGGACCATGCTTCAGAATACGGCAGAAGATGTGGAGACCATGAGTCTGGAACAGGCGGATGAACATCTGGATGTAAAACAGCTGCAGCTGGTACACAAGCAGCTGCGCCTTGCGGAGAGCCTTCAGGCGAAGCAGGAATATTTTCTTCCGATGTTCCTGGGTGAGCAGCTGGCGGGAGTCCATCTTATCTTACAGCAGAGAGCCGGAGCTGTAGGAGCTGTGGAAATCCGGGTGAATGCCGGAGATATGGAGTTGGAGGCACATTTACAGGTAAAGGGAGACACCATCGATGGCTATCTCGTAGGAAATACACCGGAAGAGGTTACGAAATTAGAGAAGACCTCCGATATATTCCTTGAACGGATTCAGACAGATACTTCTGCAGACTGGAAAGCGGAAAAGCTTCCCATCGTCAGCCCCCGGGATATGACAAGGATGGCAGCCGGAGAGACAAAAAATGCAGATACCATAGAGAGTCGGATCGATACGGAACAGCTGTACCGTCTGGCAAAAGGATTCCTGCAGGCTGTCGCAGACAGCAGCGGAAAGTAAGGAGTAA
>ERZ780195.2124-NODE-2124-length-14189-cov-3.672633_pt1 | contig 14189 bp, 17 predicted proteins | sample MGYA00511017_ERZ780195 | MGnify/ENA primary metagenome ERZ780195 (study PRJEB29588, sample SAMEA2159974) | human gut metagenome | biome: human gut; feature: human-associated habitat; material: faeces | place: Denmark | collected 2008/2010 ...
TTATTTATTCTTTTCTTATAATCATTTATTAAATCATTTAAATAATCTTCTTTAATTTTTCCAACACACAATATTTTTATCATATTTCCACAACTTCCGTTCTTTCATTTTGCCTTGCACAAGAAATATTATTAAACTTAATATCATTTTCTAAAAAAGTATTATTAATAGTTTCTAGTGCAATACTTTCTAAATTATTTGTTTCACTTAAATGGATTAAAATAATCTTTTTAGTTTTATTACCAATTAATTTAGAAAGATATATTGATGCATCTTTATTACATAAATGTCCTTCACTTGATAAAACACGTTTTTTTAACCAATCAGGATAAGGACCATGTGTAAGGAGTTCAATATCATGATTACTTTCAAATAAATAAATATCCAAATTTTTTAAATATTTAAAATTTCTATAATTAACATAACCTGTATCTGTAACATAACATATACTTTTACCATTACATTCAAAAACATAATTTCTAGAATCCGGAGCATCATGACTAGATTTAAAGGAAGTAACATGTACTCCCTCTAAATCTTTAGTATCTTCAACTATTATAACATGTTTATATTCACTTATATCAGGTATTGAATAAAACATTTTCTCACTAATAATTAAAGCAGCTCCAGTTTTATCTAACACAGTTTTTAATCCTGCAATGTGATCTGTATGATTATGAGTTATAACTACATAATCTACATCTTTAATATTAACACCAATTTCTTTTAAATTTTCATTAATATATTTATAGTTTCTACCAGCATCTAATAAAAACTTTTTTCTTCCAATTTCTAAATAAGTAACATTACCTTTAGAACCACTTGATAAAACTACTACCTTCATAACTACCTCAACTTTATATATTTAAGTGGATTTTGGAATTGATAACTTCCATGATATGGCCAACCAATTGAAACTCCTAAATGCAAATGAACACCAAATGCTAAACCAGTTTCACCCATTTCACCAATTTTATCACCAGTTTTAACTCTTTGACCAACTCTAACAGTTTGTTTATACATGTGAGCATATTGAGTATAAATATTATTAGCATGTTCAATTATAACATAGTTACCATCAAGACTTCTAAAATTAACTTCTACAACTGTTCCTTCATCAACGGCATATATTGGTGATCTAAATCCTGTACCAGATATATCTATTCCTAAATGCATTTTACCACCACGCCATCCATAAGGACTTGTTATCATATATGGATAATTTGTTGGAAGTCCCCAAACATAATTGCCACTTCCATATTTTCTACCAACAGTTATTTCTTCCTTAATCATTTCTCTGATAACTTCATTTTTTAACACTGTTGCTTCACTTGATGTATTTCCATTTACAACTTCATAAGTATCGTGAACTAATGATAAACCGCTGACACCAGCTCTAGTAGGTTCTTTATAACTTGGATCTTTAGTTTCATCAACAACTGTTTCTGTTGTATAAGGAGTTTCATTTTCACTTATTTCATAAATATTATAAGTTAATGTAACCACCGGATTAATCAAAGTAACATTAACAGTGCTTCCTACTGCAAGCATCGCATTTTCACTCTTATAATTAGGATTAGCAATTAAAAATTCTTGTGAATTTATCATATTTTCTTCACTAATACTTGCAATACTATCACCAGTTTTAACTACATAAGTATCCATCTTAGCATCAGGTCCAAACAATAAATATTGACTTAAATCATCTGCATCAGTATAAATTTTCTTCTTAATACTTATATAACCTTCTTTAATTGTAATAGATTCACTAAAATACATATTACTAATTACTTTACCTATTTCAGTTATACTTCTATGTCCATCATTATATTCTTCAAATTGTTCTTCAGTAATAAATGATAAGACAAATGTCTTTAACGCTTCTTCAAAAACTTTTTTATCTAAAACATTAATAACAATATTCTTCTTATCTTTGTCTTTTGGTTTAATAGTTATAATATAACCTTTAACTGTAAAATCATCTGCATTTTCAATTTTTCTATAAATTTCATTAACCCCCATGTATGAATCATCAAATGTTTTAGTTTCTACTATATCAAGTCCATCCGGAGGATAAACATAATCAACCTTATATTCATCTTTTATATTTTGTTGTTCTTTATTAATTAAATTATATAATGCATCCTTATTTTCAATCATACCAATTTCTTTACCATTTAGATAAATCTGATATGCTATATTTGCATCAACATATTTATAACCATATTTTTCATCAATAATATATACTATTAAAATAAAGATTGATATTATAGCAGCTATAATTTTACTTTTATTATTCATTTTCTTCTCCAGCTCCTTTTAATTGACTTTTAAAACTACTCATGTTAAGTTCAAATAATAAGTTAACTGTTCCTAGTCCTCCTTTTCTGTGCTTAGCAATTATTAATTCTGCCGGCACAATTTTTTGATTAAAATCTTTTGCTTTTTCATAATAATCTTTACGATTAATGAAAAGTACCATATCTGCATCTTGTTCTAGTGATCCAGATTCACGTAAGTCAGCAAGCATTGGTTGATTACTTTCACGTTTTTCAGCACTTCTTGATAATTGTGATAATGCAATAACAGGTACACCAAGTTCCAAAGCCATTGTTTTTAAAGATCTTGATATTTCAGATACTTCAACTTGACGAGATTCAACTCTTCTTGAACCAGAACTAACTAATTGTAAGTAGTCGATTACAACCAAACCAAGACCATTTTCACTATTTGCAAGTCTTCTACATTTAGCTCTAATTTCTTGAGCAGTAACACCTGCATTATCTTCAATATAAATATTGGTATCAGCAAGTTGAGATAAAGCTTCATTATATCTTTTCCAATCTTTTTCTTGCATATTACCAGTTTGTAGTTTATATGCATCTATTTGACCAATAGATGAAATCATACGATTAATTAGCATTTCCGCAGACATTTCTAAGTTAAATATTGCAACCGCTTTTTTTGTATGAGTTGCAGCATAAGCAGCCATATTTAATGCTAAAGCAGTCTTTCCCATACCGGGACGAGCAGCTAATATAATCATTTCGCCACCTTGAAAACCAGTTGTTATTTTATCAAAATCTGGAAATCCAGTTTCTATACCTGTTATACTTCTTTTATTTTTAGCAAGTTCTTCTAACTTTGCTTGAGCTCTTCTAAGTATTTCACTTATTGGAACAAAATCACCAACACTTCTTGCTCTAACAACATTTAAAATGTTTTTTTCTGCATTATCAAGCAAACTATTAACATCTTCTTCATCATATGTTTTTGTTATAATATCACTTGCAGTTTCAATTAAATTTCTTCTTACAGCATAGTCTTTAATAATTTTAATATAAAAATCTAAATTAGCATCAGTTACAACACTATCAATTACTTCAGTTAAATAATCATATCCAACTGCATTAAACTTTTTATCTTTATCTAATTCATTTCTTAGTGTTGTTATATCAATCGGGGTTTTACTTTCGTACATATTTTTTATTGCATTAAATATATATTTGTTTCTTTCATCAAAAAACATATCCGCAGTAACTTCTTCAACTATTTTTGCAACTTCACTACTGTTTAAAAAAGCAACACCTAAAACACTCATCTCAGCTTCTTTATTCTGAGGCATACTTCTTGCCATAAAACCTCCTTACTTAACTAATTCAACATTAATTTTAAATTTTACTTTTTTGTGTAATTCAATACTAACTTGAGTAATTCCTAAAGAACTAATCGCAGTATCAATCTTGATACACTTCTTATCAATATTAAATCCTTTTTCTTTTAATTTATCAGCTATTTGTTTACTTGAAATAGTACCAAATACTTTATCTTGAGCACCAGTTTTAACTTTAAATGTAATAGTTTTATCATTTAATTTATTTTTAACTTCATTTAAACTTGCTACCAATGCATCTTCATTTTTTTGTTTTACATCTAATTCTTCACTTAGAATTTCACTACTTCTTTTTGTATAAGGAACAGCTAAATTATTTTTAATTAAATAGTTATTAGCATAACCATCACTTACATTAATTACACTATCTTTTTTTCCTTTTCCTTTAACGTCACTTAATAAAATTACTTTCATTTAAAAGACCTCCTTTAAGTAAAATATATTATATCATGAACTTATAAAAAATACAAAATATTTGATTATTAAAATCTAAAATATATAAATGGATTATAACTAGAACTAGTTTGAATAGATCCTTTCCATTCTAAGTTAGGTCTTACATGTGTAGAAGAGAAATCAAGTGCAAAATCTTGTTGATCATCAGATAATTTAGTAAATGAGTCTAAATAAGCATCACCAGTTGGCTCTTCAGCTCCTAAACTATAATATATATATTCTGGACCAGCAGCAGTTAAATCTTTGTTATAAGCTCCATTAGAGAATGGTAGTGAAGTTCCCTTTTTAAAACCATATTTTTCTTTAAGATCTTTTAGATTATTTATTTGTTCTTTATAGTTTGCAAATATTAATCTATTGGAATGTTGAGCTATACATTGTGGAATTAAGAAATCTGATCCTAAGAATGATAGTTGTTCAAGTGAAATATCTTCTAATGACACTTGACCATTATCTTTATAAGTAAAAACTCCTTTAGAATCTTTAGTTAATTCTCCATCATAGATAAGACTGATCTTAGGAAGACTATTTAATTCTGTTCTATGAATTCTATATAACCTAACATTATTAAATCCTTTATCTGGAACATCACTAATTTTTATATTATATGCAACTGGAATTTGTGTATCTTTTTCAGCACCTTCACCTCTAGCTGTAATTGCCATTAAAGGACTAAGACCACTTAATTTAGATTGTGCTCCATATTTCCTATATAGATTGTAACCATATTGAATCATACCAGCAGTAAACATACCACCAGATGTTTCTGATACTTCAATTGTACCATATCCTATCTCAGGAACAAAGTCAATTACACTAATATCATTTACAGCTCCATCAGCAATATTAACATATCTAGGTTGATTCTTACCATCAATCCAATATACCTTAATAATAGATTCTGATTCAAACCATCCAATAGTTTCAATCTTATGATCAATATCAAATGACATATTCCCTTCTAAAATAGTTGTCATTATATTAGTCTTAGTATCTATCCTATAGATATGATCTTTAGGAGTTGTATTAGTGTCATGAGTGAATAATACTATATAATCATTAACTTCACAGTGTCCTAAGATAGTTCCTTTAATAGCTACTGGATTCTTACCATCAGTTACAATATATTCTTTATTACCTCTTTCATTGGTTACAGCAAAAGTTGTTTGGCTATCAGTTGCCAATAGTCTAGCATTTCTAACTTCATAAGCATATTCATTACTAAACTTAGATTTAGAAATATCTTGCTGCATCCCTTTGATAAGATGTTTAGTTATTCTTGGTATTCCCATATTATTGTGTTCTTAAATACTCTTTACTACCTAGAGATGCAAAGTACTTATCATGTTGTTTAAGATCAGGAATAAGTCTATTAACAATGTCAGTAAAGTTTTCAGCTTCATCTAATGTTATTTGATGTAATTGAGAACTAGCTCTTCCTATTGCCCAAGCATATCTTTGTTCTGCCATTTGTAAGACTTGATAAGGCATTTTCATATTTTCTACTAATGTAGTATAATATTGTACTTTAATATATTCTATTAAAGCTCTCATAATAGCATAGTTCTCAGGAATCATAGGAACACCATTCTCATCTACTACAATACCTTTATAAGACATTTCTACATGTCCATTCTTAAAAGAAGTAGTAATGACTCCATCATTAATAACATAAGTTAAATCTGAAGGTCCTTCTACATATTTATCTTGTTTAGTAACAGGATGAAATGTATCAGTTGCAGTTCTCATAGGAATATAAGCTTTATCATTATTATGATGTCTCATTCTTAATTGAACTTCCTGAACAAAATTACAAGGTACTCTTCCTTGATAGTCTTTGATCTCTATATCTTGATCTGTTTTGAAAGATTGTAATAACTTAGGAGAATTTAAAATTGCAAAGAAGTCTGTAACATGTACAACCACTTCTTCATAATTTAAATCTGCCATTATATTATTTCTCTTTAATCTATCAATCAGTTCTGTTAATTTCACATACTTCATATTCTGTTGCATCTATTTTATGTTCTTTTATATTTTTAGCAAACCTTCTGGTCATCTTCCTAGCAGGTTTAAAAGTAAGAAACTTAACTTTATAATGTGATTTTAATTGATTAAATATTTGATATTTAATACTAAACCACCATCCTTCAGAATGTTGATTAAGACAATATACTAATTGTTTTCTTTCTTTAGCTTCTGGATCTTTATCCCATAAATCTTTAGTAGCTTTATAATCAACAGGGAGTTTAGATGTCAAGTTTCCTTCCTCATCAAATTTTACTTGCTGTAGATGTTTTCTGATTAAAATTTTGCCTAGCTTATAAGGGAATGTCATATCCATTGCATGATCTGAGATTAGTAGGGAATATTGTTCTAAGATAAAATATAATATGTCTTTGTATTGTTTATAAGGTATAGTCTTGCTATTCTTACAATAATATTTCCAATAATCTTCTATACCATAAGAATTTGTAAATTTAAACTGCCTTGGACCTTTGGTCTTCAATTCCTTCTCCATCATTCAAAATGTCTTTTGGTCTACTAATTCTTGTTAATTCATCTAATGCTAATTTAATTATAGAGTCTACCATAGAAGTGTCTGCAGGAAATTCTTCATCATAAAAATCTCCAGTATTACCATTTGCATAGAATACTTCAGAAGGATCTGAGAATACTCCAAAGATTAATACTTTATTAAGATTATTAAATGAAGGATTAAAAGATTTGCAATATAGACTCTTTCCTCCTAGTGCAACATATAATAGATTTCTAGTCCATTTATTAGATCCTACTGTAGGAAGTCTTTCAAATGTAACTAGATTAAATGGAATTGCTGTATAATCTGTACTCATAATTATAGTTGTAGCAACTCCTGCTTCTTGTGCAAAATCAACCATTTCAGGAATATTAATAGTTGATCTTAATAGTACATCAGAGTATTTCAAATCAGGCACTACTCTAATCTTTTCTAAAGGAACATTAAGAGTTTGATAGCATGACCTAGGGACAGCTTTTCTTGCATCTTTGTAATGTTGCTTTAAGAGAAATGCTCTCTTATCAATCAACACATTGTATATATATTCCTCTGAAAAATCTTGAATAGAATCATCTGAGTTAATAGATAAGAATTGTAATACTCTAAATATTAGTTCTCTTGTTTTCATATTTTAGATTTAAAATTAATGTACAAAGATACAACATTTTATTGCTTTTTCCAAACTTTATTTTTGAAGATATAATCAGATGCCCCTACTATCTTAGCATTAGGATTTCTATTAACATATGTTGTTTTAAATCCTTTTGTTCCATATCTTATGAATAAAAACTTCTTAGGAATATTCTCTAAGATCTGATCTATTGTATCTCTTGATTCATATCTAACTTGATATTGATTTCCTAGGTCATAGATGTTTAAATCTAAATATGGTGATCTATAAGAAGCACTTACAGTCTTAACAATAGTATCTTTAAGAATTAAGGTGTCTATTGTCTTATTTAAGAGAAGATCTTGGTTCTCTTGAGTAATTGTTTGATTAACTTTTAAAAGTCTCTTATATTTGATATTTAGGGCATCTATTGTCTTCTTAGCTTCCACATTCATATCTTTAAATTCACTTACTGTAATATTAAGAGATTGAATAGTAGCAGCATTAAGAGAATCATTTACTTTAAAATGATTTATGTCAGTTGTCAAAGCTGTGACATTTCCATCTAATCTTTCAATGTTAGCTTTCTGTTTCTTTATATATTTTGCTTGGAATGATATTGTGCATACCATTCCTAGCATTATAATAAACAAACCTATATAGATTTTAGTCTTAATTGTCATATTCAATTGTTATTGTAATTTGATCTGTAGCCTCTTGAAGTTTCTCATAAACTTTTCTAAATGTAGCTGTACTATTACTAATATATCCATCTGCAGTTTTTTCTCCCACTAAGACACATCCTAAAGAATCCACAGCTTGATTTCCTGTGTGCATAAGGATTCCTTCAAATCCAGGAACATCCATTAATCTAGGAAGTTTACCATTACAGAATCTTGCCCATCCTCTATCCTTAAACTTAGGACTTACTACATCTAAAGTAATTTGATATGTTCCTACAGGAATTGCAGTTTCACCATAAACTTTCCTAGCAATAATATCTGTTAATTCCATATCTTCTGTAAGACCTCTATCACAATCTTCTAATGTATCTGCAATGTATTCACCATCAATATACAGTTTACCTTCAGTGTAATCACTTGCCTTATTAATTCTTTTTAATGTTAATTTCATAGTATCTTAATTTAAAAGTTATTAAAAACAAAAAATGCCCCCTATCAATTAAGATAGAGGGCTGTATATAAACAATTGAGTCATTGCTTATTTAAATAATTTATGCTTTTCTGCCATTGTACTATACAAATAGGTTAGGAAAATAAAATAAGCTTTAGCTTCAGGATAAGGAAAGGAATCATCAGTTAATGACTCATAACTCTTATAAGCAAGTTCATTAATAGATCTTCCTTCATATTTATCTTTAGCTTTCTTCTTATTCATAATGAAGTTGAAATCATATTTGTTTACAGAAGAATATTCTCCATTAAAATGTAAACCATTATTCTTTCTAGCTCTTTCAGTCTCTTCAACTGTCCAAGGTTCTTCATGATCTTCAAAATCTAATAGTAGTAATCCACATTCAAGCATTTCCTTGTCAAGATGATAACCATGTTCTTTCACATGTTCCATCATCCTAAGATCACAATATCCTTTCTCATCACCTTGTCTCATATTCATTTGATTATGAGAGTATGACTGATCAGAATATCTCCTAGACTTGTCCATTCCATTATAATCTTTATCAAAGTTCTTCATACCTTTATTTCTAAAGTCTTCTCTGAACTGTTCACTAAAGATAATGTAATCATCTTGTCCACTTCCAAATAGTTTATTCATCAAATGTCTCATAACTGATCAGATTTAACTTGTTGTTGTTTTGCATTATTAAATAAAGTTTTAAGACTCATAAGATCTGATTTCTCAATCTCATATGTCTTATTTCCTATAAGATTAGCAAAACCCTTAGGAACATTAGGAAGATCACTAAGTTTAAATTTAAATCCTCCTGTCTCATCAATTAATTTGAGATATTTATCTATTAACCTATCAAAATGTAAATTGCCTTCAGAGTCAGCTAAGAGGTCTACAAATGATCCTATCTTATTCTCTACAATCTCATCTACAATAGGAAGCATTAGTTTTGTACCAAAGCTGTTTCCTGTAAGTTGAACTATTATATTCTTAATCCATCTAGGAGCTACTTGCTTAAATATTTCTACATCTGATATCATAACTTATTCCTTTCTTTTTTCCATTGTTCAAATTCAAATTGATTTCTTTTAAACTCTTCTAAATCTTCTAATCTTTGTTTATTTATTTCAACTGCTTTAGTCTTACAGTCTCTGATCACCTTTAGGAGATTCTCAGATATTAATTTACCTTCTTTTGTTGAACTAAATTCTTCTTTGAACTTATTAAGAAGGAACAATTGAAAGTGTTGATTATAAAGATTATTAGCTTCTATAAATTCAGGAAGTGAATTCATAGTTATCATATCTGTATCTGATATACTTGATAATTCAATTATAATTTCTTCAGAAACAGATTTAGGTAGTTGTTGAATATTACTATTCAAACCACCAATCTTTTCTTTAGCTAATTGAGCTTGTTCTGCTAATTGTTCTGCTATTCCCATAGTTATAAGATATTAAAAGGGGGAACTAAATCCCCCTTATATTAGCTAGCACTAGGAGTACTAGAAGTAGTTACTCTAGGACAAGCACATGAACCCCAAGGTCCATTAGCACCTTCATACCCAGTTACTACTGGAGTCTCAGGTAACACATTTACTCCATAGATTACTCCACAAGTTTTCTTATCAGTATATCTGTCAGAATGGTTCTGAGCTAATTGGAACTGAAGATCCAAAATCTTTTGCTCATAAGGTTTAGCCTGTTCTAAGGCAGCTACCTGTTTCTCAACTTGACAGAACTTGTCATTGAAATAGTTATAAATACCAGTCTTTTCTTGAAGGTCTTTGATTCTCATATCATAGATTGCTCTGGTCAATGCTACATTATCTTCACATTGTTTAGCAGACATATATACTTCAGAAGGAGTATATCCAAATCCACCAGCAGCAGTTGCACCATAACCTAAGTTATTACTAGCTATGATAGTTTCTCCACTACCAATACCACCTAGTAAACCACTACCTGATTTTGCCAATGCCCACAATCCTAGAGCTGTACCTGCAATACCTACATTATATTCACATGAAGTTGCAAGCCTCATGCAGTTCTCTAATGAACTTCTGTATCTTTATATATACATACAGTTTGGACTATATCTTCTACCATAAGCTTGTAGTGTACTCTATTTCTAGATAGTCTCTGAACCTTCTTTATATTTATATTTTAAATATAAAGCTTGGCTGCTGATAATCTTATCTCTAAGACTTCCCAGCAATTCAAGGGATTTGCATATAACATTACTATTATATGGAGCTAGTATGTTAACCCTAAACCTGTTCCTGCTACTCCTTTTGAAGCAGCATCATCTAAACTTCTTGCCATGATTTTTAATTTTTAAAGAGAGTTAATTTTTAATTTAATTGTAATGAAATATTGGCCAATAATTTCAATACAAAAATACTATAAATAATTTCAAAAAATTCAAAATTTTAAAAAATGGTCAGATTTCCTATAGCAAAATCATACCTTTCCATAATATTTTATAAATGCAAAGCCTTTTCTTGTTTCTAGATAATCTTCTTTGCCCTCATTATCATAGGCTTCCATTTCAAAAGCTGATGCATTATATGCCTTATCATTTATTTCTTCCCAAGAGAATTTCTGTTTTGTGAATAGGCCCTTAAAAATATTGTATATATAAGATATAAGACACTCTACTCCATACATGATATAATACATCAATGGATAGATTAAAATCCACCAGAAGCTATTAAATACAGCAAATAAAGCAAATGGGAATATAAATGCAGTTAAGCATTCTTTATATTGTTCTACATGAATCATCTCATGTCTTAATGTTGATGGTCTAAGACTATCTTTCTTAGTGAAGATAAAACCAAATAACATTATTGTACTATAACCACCAAACAATATTAGTTTAGCTAGTTTACTATTATAGAATACTTTACCCATATTATTTGTTATTAAGAACCTGCAGGAGTTGCATACATTATACCTGCTTCTTTAAGATTTGCTAGCAATTGATTAAAGTGAGCAATAACTCCAGCTAAATCATTATCAGCTTCTAGATTTGTCAACTCTGCAGCTTGTTTAACTAATCCTAAAGTATCAGGAGTTGCTTCTGTAGTAGCACTAACTGTATTATCTAGTTTAGTTTTATCTGCTGCAGTCATTACACCTGCTGTAGTTGTAGTTGCTGGATTAATAGAATGAGTTTTACTTTGTTTAGTCCAAGTATTTCCACTTTTAAAGATAACAGAACTATTATGCCTTACAGCTTCTGTAGTATAAGTAAATCCTGTAAGATTTGCTACTAAACCAGTAGTGTTTGTGTTAAAATCTGTATCAATTAAATTTAATAAATTATAATGATCTACACTCATCACTCCTGTAGTGTTACTAGAAGCAACAGGAAAGACAGTGCTAATACTTTTAGAAGAAAAACTATTATTAGTTTTATTATAAGTAATATATCCTAAAGTAATATTTAAAGCATTATCTTTAATTTCTAATACATGACTGGTAATAAAAGATTTTTTTTCTATTAATGCATTATCTAATTTATTATCTTGTAGATATTTACCCATATTAGCACTAAGAGCTTTATCTGTATCAGTACTAATTAAATCATCTACAATATCTCTCATATCATCAGCAGCCCAAACTACATTACCATTTTCATCTAGTTTAAGAACTTGGTTAGATTTTCCATTTGTAGGAGGTAAAGTATTCATATCTAAAAATTTTATCTTAGATTTACCTTGAACACCTAATAAATCTCCATCTTTAGTATTTAAAATTATAGAAGCTCCAAAAGGCAATTCTTTATTTCTTAGAACTGCCTTAGCTTCTTCTTTTGTATTATATGTTATCATTTTAAATTATATTTAATCCTTTATAGTAATCTACAATTAATTTAGCTAATGAGGGATTATCATATAATGAAACATCTCTCCATAAAACAAAATCTTGTATTAATCCTTTAAAATAATTCTTTCCACTCTGCCATACACAACCTAAATGTATAGAAGAATTATATAAATTACCATAACCTATATTTCCTAGTAAACCATTAGAATTTGCCCCATAGTACCAAGTACTTCCATTTATAGAAATTGTAGATTTTAAAATATTAGCTTGATAAGTTATCATCACATGATACCATTTATTTGTAGTAAGAGATCTATTAAAATAAACAACAGAAGCACCTTTACCATCTTCACAGTAACATTCAGCAGCAAATTTATTATTTTGCTCACTAGGAGCCCAGCCAAAAGCATAACCAAATTCTTCAGTATTTAATCCAAAAATTGTTCCTCCTAAGATTCCAGAATAAGAACTATTTACAGAAGTTTGTTTTATTAACATAGAAATACTTACATTTGTAGGAGCTTTAGCTTGATTACTTAAATATATATCAGTTGATTGACATTGTAAGGCTTTTCTTCCTCCAACACCTTCAACAAAGGTACCTGCACCTGACATAGCTCCAAAATTTTGAGGAACAAACTGTGTAGATCCTTGTTTTAAGTAAGTTTGATTTGTATTTCCATTAAACTCACAAAAATGAACTGGATAATTATTCCATGCAGCACTTATTTGTTCTACAATTGGAGTTAGATGAGTAGAAGAAGGCCATACTTTCTTTCCATTTAACCAAGCTTCTTTAACATTTCTTCCACCTATTTTCATGGAAGCAATTTCTTTTCCATTTAATGTTAATCCCATAATTATTCTAATACTATATATAAAATACCTGCTTCAGATCCTGGAGTACCTCCATCTAATACTTGTATATCAGCTACTTTTAATGTGGAAGTAGATCTAACATAATTTCTGTCATTAGTTAATCTACTAATATTATCATTAGCTTTTACATAAGAACTAGCTGCAGTACCTCCTAATTGTGTTGAATTAGTAGCAGTAGCAGCATTACCAGTAATAGAGACTCCTAAAGTAGTAGAACATTGAGTAATTGTTCCTGCATTCATGTATACTGGAACTGTAGCAGAACCTACTGTTGCAGAACATGCTGTTGGTGTTCCAGAACTTAAATATATAGGTTTAGCTGATCCTCCTATTGTAGTAGAGCCTAATTTAGATGCTGTAGTAGCTGTAGTAGCATTTCCTGTAATACTAATACCCCAAGTTCCACTAGCACCTGTTCCTGTTTTAGTAGGGAATTGTCCTGATGCCCAAGTTTGTGTTGCATATCCATCTAAAGAACTAGATGTTAAATATGTAGCTCCTTTAGTAACAGTTAATGTATGGCCATTAGCTGTTATAGATGTAACAGCATTACCAGAACCACTATTAGATATAGAGATACTTGGTATAGATGGTATTTGATCTGTTGTTGCTATTGTTTTACCAAATAATTTACCTGTTCCTGCTTTACCAGAAGTCCAATCTAACTGTAAAGCCTCAGATCCAGACATACCAATTCTAAAAGAATGTCCAGTATCTGCTAATTCCATACTAAGCAATCTTTCTGTTGCAACTGTTGTATTTATGGTTGCACCAGATCTTCTGGCTAATATTAAAGGAGTTTGACCATTATCATTAGGTATTTGAATACTTAATGCTCCAGCACCTTCATTCCAATTATTTCCTATTCCTGCAACTACATCAACTACAACATTTTCTCTTCTATTGTTCATAGTTAGAGCACCTGTTAATGTTCCTCCAGACAAAGGTAAATATCCAGAAACAGTAGGAATATCTGTAATTAAAGCTAATCTAGTACTGCCAGAAGTTGTACCAACTCTAGCATATCCATCATTATCTATAAATAAATAT
>ERZ780195.2132-NODE-2132-length-14157-cov-3.805843_pt1 | contig 14157 bp, 9 predicted proteins | sample MGYA00511017_ERZ780195 | MGnify/ENA primary metagenome ERZ780195 (study PRJEB29588, sample SAMEA2159974) | human gut metagenome | biome: human gut; feature: human-associated habitat; material: faeces | place: Denmark | collected 2008/2010 ...
CCGGCCGTCATGCGCTGGTGGTCTATGACGACTTGTCCAAGCAGGCGGTGGCCTATCGTGAAGTGTCTCTGATTCTGCGCCGTCCGTCAGGACGTGAGGCCTATCCGGGTGATATCTTCTATCTGCACTCCCGTTTGTTGGAACGTGCGGCGAAGATTATCAGCCAGGAGGAAGTGGCACGCGAGATGAACGACCTGCCGGACAGTCTGAAAGGCAAGGTGAAAGGTGGCGGTTCGCTGACTGCATTGCCCATTATCGAAACTCAGGCAGGAGACGTGTCTGCCTATATCCCAACGAATGTGATTTCAATCACTGACGGGCAGATATTCCTTGATACGAACCTCTTCAACCAGGGTAACCGTCCGGCCATTGACGTGGGTATCTCTGTGAGCCGTGTGGGTGGTAATGCCCAAGTCAAGGCTATGAAGAAGGTGGCAGGTACATTAAAGATTGACCAGGCACAGTACCGGGAGCTGGAAGCGTTTACCAAGTTCAGTGGCGATATGGACCCCGTGACGGCATTGACCATCGACAAGGGACAGAAGAATACACGCCTGCTGGTACAGCCCCAATACAGCCCGATGCCGGTAGAAAAGCAGATTGCCATTCTTTATTGCGGCACGCACGGCTTGTTGAGGAATGTTCCTTTGGACAAGGTCAGCGAGTTTGAACGCAACTTCCTTGAGTCTCTTGAGATGAACTATCGCATGGAGGTACTCGACGTTTTAAAGACGGGTGCCATCAATGACGATGTCTGCAAGAAGATTGAGGAGACGGCAGAGGCGGTTGCAAGGCAATTCATGTGATTTACGATTGGACGATTTACGATTTACGATTGGAGTTACTCTATATGGTAAGTTGTAAATCGGACGCAGGCAGAAGTTACCTCAATCGTAAATCGTAAATAATTAAATCGTAAATAGATATATGTCTTCACTGAAAGAGGTAAAAAATAGAATAAGCTCCGTCAAGAGTACACGCCAGATAACATCGGCTATGAAGATGGTGGCATCTGCCAAACTGCATAAGGCGCAGGGGCGGATTGAGAATATGCTGCCTTATCAACGGAAGCTGAGTGAGATTCTGACGAACTTTCTGCGTACGGATGCTTCCTTCGAGTCGCCCTATACCGAGAAAAGACCCGTGACGAGGGTAGCGGTCGTGGCGTTTTCGTCCAATAGTTCCTTGTGCGGTGCATTCAACTCGAATGTGGCGAAGATGCTGGAACGGGCTTTGGAAGATTACCAGTCGCTGGGCAAGGAGAATATTCTGATATATCCCGTTGGGAGAAAGGTGGAGGAAGCCGTCAAGAAAATGGGATATGTGCCGCAAGGCAGCTACCAGGTGATGGCAGACAAGCCTTCGTACGTTGAAGCGTATGAGCTGGCAGAGAAGTTGATGCATGAGTTTGTGGAAAAGCAGATTGACCATGTGGAGCTGATTTACCATCACTTCAAATCGATGGGTTCGCAGGTGCTGCTCCGCGAGAATTATCTGCCCATTGACCTGACGCAAGTAGCGCAGGAGGCGGCAGAAGATGTACCGGAGGATGCCCGCAGTTTTAATAATGATTACATTGTGGAACCTTCCGTCGGCGAACTGATAGCGGAACTTCTGCCAAAAGTGTTGAGTCAGAAGATATTTACCGTGCTTCTCGATTCCAATACTTCGGAACATGCTGCCCGTATGCTAGCCATGCAGACGGCGACAGATAATGCCAACGAGTTGATTCAAGATTTGACGAAACAGTATAACAAGAGCCGTCAGCAGGCCATTACGAATGAGCTGCTTGAAATAGTCCGGATTGCCCCGTAAAGGGCTTTCTCAGGATGGGTACAAATAAATGGAATAATAGGACAAGGATAACGAAATAACCGCTATCTTTGTCCTATTATCATATATGGCTACTGATGAAATCCGTATCATTCTGAGAGAGAGCGGATTGGTTGAATAATAAACATATCAATGGAGAATAATCCCGAAATAGCGCTTGCATGGCAATTCATTGAAAACACAGGCACTCATCTTTTTTTGACCGGCAAGGCAGGTACCGGTAAGACAACTTTCCTGCGAAAACTGAGGGCAGAGAGTCCGAAACGGATGATTGTACTTGCACCGACGGGAATTGCCGCTATCAATGCAGGCGGTGTCACCATCCACTCCTTTTTCCAAGTACCTTTCGCTCCTTATGTGCCCGAAAGCTCATTCAGCGCAGATGGCAAGGCAACCTACCGTTTTCGTTACGGGAAAGAGAAAATCAACATTATACGCAGCATAGATTTATTGGTCATCGATGAAATCAGTATGGTCCGTGCCGACTTGCTCGATTCGGTGGATGCCGTCTTGAGGCGGTTCCGCGACCGGAACAAACCCTTTGGCGGCGTGCAACTGCTGATGATTGGCGACTTACAGCAGCTGTCTCCCGTAGTGAAAGACGATGAGTGGCAGATGCTGTGCAAATACTATGACACGCCTTATTTCTTCTCCAGCCAGGCCTTGAAGCAGACGGAATATTGCACCATAGAACTAAAGAAAGTCTATCGGCAGAACGATGGGACTTTTCTTGAATTACTGAACCGCATTCGCGAAAACCGTTGTGACGGGCAAGTGCTGGAAGCCTTGAACCGCCGGTATATTCCCAATTTCGTACCAGATAAAGAAGAAGGATACATCCGCCTGGTGACCCACAACTATCAGGCCCAACGGATTAATGACCATGAGCTGGAACAACTTCCGGGACGCTCGTATGCCTTTCGTGCCAAGATTGACGGAAAGTTTCCCGAATATTCCTATCCCACGGATGAGGTGCTGGAACTGAAACGCGGTGCCCAGGTAATGTTCGTGAAGAACGACACCTCCGGCGAACACCGTTACTACAATGGCATGATTGGAGAGGTGACAGCCGTGTCGGCAGATGGAATTGAAGTGCGCAGTAAGGGAAGTGACGCTACCTTCTTACTTCAGGAGGAAGAGTGGACGAATGCCAAGTATGTGCTTGATGAGGAAACCAAGGAGATTACAGAAGATATTGAAGGAACATTCCGGCAGTATCCGTTGAAACTGGCTTGGGCGATTACCATCCACAAAAGCCAGGGACTGACGTTTGAACGTGCCGTGATTGATGCCAGCGCCTCCTTTGCGCATGGGCAGACGTATGTGGCCCTGAGCCGCTGCAAGACGCTGGAGGGAGTGGTGCTCAGTGCTCCGCTTTCTGCAAGAGCCATAATCAATGACAATGCGGTGGAAACCTTCACGATGGAGGCACGGAGAAACGAGCCGGACGAGAAACGCTTCCGTTCCTTGCAGCAGACCTATTTCCTGGAACTGCTGTCGGGCCTGTTCGATTTCCAGCCCATGGAGCAGGCTTTGCGGCGGTATGTGCGGCTGATAGACGAACACTTGTACAAGCTCTTTCCCAAGCAACTCGCAGCCTGCAAGGAGGAAGTGGAACGTTTTCACGACAAAGTGACGAAAGTGGCCCAGAAGTTCGGTATCCAGTATACCCGCCTGATTGATACTGCGCAGGACTATGCAGCCGACCCGACTTTGCAGGGGCGCATACACGCTGCCGCCACTTATTTTCAAGAGCAGTTGCAACCGCTGGATGCGGTGATGGCGAGTGCGGTAACTTCTGATAATAAAGAGTTGAAGAAGAAGCTCCGGGATGCCATGGAGGAGCTGGAGGAAATGTTTGACTTGAAGACTGATTTGCTGGATTATGTGCTGGAGAATGGTTTCCATGTGGCAGAATACTTGAAGCAGAAAGCACTGCTTTCCATTGATGATTCGGCTTTGCAGAAGGGTAAAGGCAAAGGGAGAAGTGCTGCTGCCAAAGAAGGGCAGGGAAGCAGTAAGCAGGCTGATAAAGAGAAACGTCCGCGTGAGCGGAAACGCGATGCTGCGGCTGTTGAAGTACCCACGGATGTGTTGCATCCGGAACTTTACAACCGCTTGGTGGCATGGCGCAATGCAGAAGCTTCCGCGTTGGGGTTGCCCGTATACACCGTCATTCAGCAGAAGGCAATTCTGGGTATCAGCAATCTGCTCCCTTCGGATAAGGCTATGCTTGTACGCATTCCGTATTTCGGAAAGAAAGGGGCGGAGAAATATGGAGATGTGATTCTGGAGATGGTACGTGTGTATCGCAAAGAGAAAGGACTGGCAGAGCCGGAGTTGCTGTAGTCGAATCTGCTGCCATCCTCAACCTGCATCATTTACCATCCGACTGCATCATTTACCATCCGAACATCTGCTTTATTCCTTCCTCCAGCGTGCGCGGCTGATACCCCAGTTCCCGGTGTGCCTTTTCTATACTCAGCCCGCTGAAACGGGGACGTGGTGTCTTTTCGTTCATCTCCTTCGTGGTGACGGGACGGATGAGCGAGCGATTCAGCCCCAATACGTCCGCTATCCGATAAGCGATGTCTGCAATGGTCAGGCACTCGCTGCCACAGAGGTGGTAGATGCCGTTTTGTGGGTGATTTATCAGCTTCTCCACTCCTTGCGACACGTCTCCCACGAAGGTGGGCGTACGCCATTGGTCGGATACGACGAACACTTCCTCATTGTTCCTTAATCTGTTTGCCACCAGTTGGAGCACATTTCCATGCTGTCCGGGCAGGGCGGCACCGTACACCACCACTACGCGCACGATGGCATAATCCCTGCAAACGGCAGCGATACGTTTCTCACCTTCCAGTTTGGTGTAGCCGTAATAATTAACGGGAGCGGGAATATCCTCCTCCGTATAGGGTCGGTCCGTATCACCACCGAAAACGAAGTCGGTGGAAAGATGGATAAAACGGCTGCCTCCCGCCTCACAGCATTCTGCCAGATGCTCCACGGCAGTAATGTTGACGGCATCCGCTTCTGCATGGTGCGTTTCGCAATAATCGGGGACGGAGAGGGCGGAGGTATTGATTACAACATCCGGCTGTACTTCCTGGAAAAGTTTTTCCACCGCCTGGCGGTTGCATATATCCGTGCGGATAAAGCGATAGTTGCCCGAATGGGGACAGATGTCGTCGTGCAGGGAACAGCCCGTTGTCTGATAAAACACGTTGTGGGACAAATCATCCAGGATGCGTCTGCCGGTAAAACCGTTGGCGCCTATCACCAGTATTTTCTTTCTTGTCATTGATTCTGTTGTTAAGTGATGGGCATCAATAGGGCACGTGTCTGCCCTGCTGTACCTCGATGCGTATGCCAAAGGATCCGTTGGCTGATTTCAGCTCGAACGCCCCTTTGAAATTGTTCTTTTCCCAAGGCAGTGCGGAAGGGTTGGGCACTTTCCAGCCGTCCTTGTCATATTCGCCGTACGTATGGATGCGCATGCCGTTCTTCAAAGTGAAACTTCCCATTTGCAGGTTGTCAGTAGAGCCCCAGAAGCCCGTCAGTCCGAAGGGATTCGAACTGAAATACCGGGAGTTGCTGAGTGAGAATATGTTCGAAAGACCTTGTGAATAAGTCACGTTCGGGTTCAACTGGAAGATGCGGCTATAGTCTTTGCTGGCATCCGGTATCTCCAAAGTGAATTTGGGAAGAGTGGGGGTGGACAGATTCATCAGCCCCATATCCAGCAGGAAGCCGTCGTAATTCTTCACGTCCGGCAGAAGCTCCTTTTCAGACGGAGACATGCCTTCGGGAGACGCTTCGCCACGTACAGCGGTACGTACCGTATCGGCAGGCATCCCACTCTGTGCGCTGACGGACGATATGCCTGCAAGTAAAATGATGATGCAGAAGAAGATTCGTTTCATAGTTCTTTGTTCACAATTTCAGTTGCTGTCTGCCGCATAGGGGCAGACTGAACAAAGATACTCGTTTCCCTCTATTTCCGGAAATATCTTTGTATTATTTCTATTTCTTTATACGAATGGTAGGGGCGAAGACGGGCGAAGTCACCCATTTCATTTTGGTGGGGTCGTAGCTCCGTTCCAGGCCTCCGTTGAGGTCGAGCCAGTCCGTCACTTTCAGTTCCAGTACCATGCCATAACCGCTTTGCGGATACATCGGGTTCATATATCCATGAAAGGAGTTACTTCTCCCGTAGCCCGAATACTGGCCGAAGGCATGTAGACGCATGTAGGGATTGATGCGGTAGGATACGGAGGCATTGTAGCCTATGTCCCATTGAGTACCTCGGGGGGCATCCCTTTTGGCATACTGGGCACCGGTAATGGATGAAGGTTGGGAGATGGAATAATGGGCGGCATATACCCCTCCGCTCAATTCCCAATGTCCGTCGGGACTGTAATAAGTAACTCCTGCGCCAGCCTGCATGATGGAGCCCATTGCAGGATAGGTGTTATGGCTGCCGTACATCGTCAGTACGACTTCCGGCGAGAGCAGGAAATCGGCGAAACGCTGGAAGTCCCATTCAAAGATGTTTTTCTGAAAGTGTATCTTCTTCATGTCCGTCCAGGGCAGGGGCTCCACATAGTCGGAGGGAGGGAGATGGAGATTTATCTCTTCCTGCTGTTCGCCCTGCAGACTTTGTTGGGGCTGGCTTTCATCAAGGCCCGTACGCTTGTTCTCTTTTGGAGAAAAGGGAATCTGCTCTTTCTTTACGGGAGGCCGGTTCTTTATTGTGTCTTCCGGAATCTCGCTCTGTGCATAGGCGCAGAGTGAGGAACAGATAAAAGTAATGAATAATAACTTTCTCATAAATAGTAGTTTAGTTTTAGTTTAGTTCACTATTAGTTTATATCCTATTCCCCGCACATTGACGATACGGATGCGCTCGTCTCCGGCCAGTTTATGCCGCAGTTTGGTGATGAACACATGCAGGCTGCGGGAGTTGAAGAAGCTGTCGTCTCCCCAGAGGTCGAGCAATACATTCTGGGTGTTGACCACCTGGTTACGGTTCTCGCAAAGACGTTTCAGTATCTCGGACTCGCGGTGGGAGAGTTCCACTTCCGTATCCGCGTTAGGTGAAGTCGGGGTGCTGCCTGCAAAAGCAAGTCGTTGAGTGACGGAATTGAAACGGTAGTCACCGATTTCAAAAACGGTAGTTTCTTTGGGCTTTTCCTCTGTAAAGGAGAAAGCTTTGCCTACCAGGGCCTTTATGCGGATAATGAGTTCCTGCATTCCGAAAGGCTTTTTCAGGTAGTCGTTGGCACCCAGCTCAAACCCTTCCACCACATCGTTGATGGTGGAGCGGGCGGTAAGGAACAGTACCGGGGTCTGTTTGTCGGTCTGCCGGATGCGGCGCACCATTTCAAAGCCGTCCATGCGGGGCATCATCACGTCTGCCACCAGCACGTCGGGACGGAGGTCGAAGAACTTGCGCAATCCCTCTTCACCGTCTGCTGCGGTGTGGATGATGAAGTTCTGTCCTTCCAATGTGTCCTTGATAATCATGGCGAGGGTCTGTTCGTCCTCAACCAGAAGTACAGTTATCTTTTCCATAATTGTCGCTTTTGTTACAAGTAATGTAAAGCTCCTTAACAAGTAATGTAAAGTACCCTAACAAATAATGTTATCATATCCTTATCGTAAAGGTACTTCCTTTTCCCAACTCACTCTTTACCGATACGCTGCCACCATGCTTCTCTATCATGGTCTTCACATAGAACAATCCCAGCCCATAGCCTTTCACATCGTGCAGATTACCCGTGGGTACGCGGTAGAATTTGTCGAAGATGTGCTTCTGCTTCTCGGGAGCAATACCGATACCGTGGTCGCTGACGGAGATTTCGGTCTGTTCATTCTGCCCTTCGACGGTTACCTTGCGGCAATGGATGGCCACTTCGGCTTCTCCGTGCGAATATTTGATGGCGTTGTCTATCAGGTTGCTGATGATGTTGCTGAAATGCGTACGGTCGGCAAGTACGCTCAAATCTTCCGGTTCGATGTCCACCGATATGTGGACGGAGCTTTCCGCTTTCAGCTTGTGTTGTTCGATGAGCGTTTCCAGAATATCACGTATTGCAAACTCCTCCGGGTGCAGGCGGAAAGTCCTGCGGCGTTCCATACTCATGGAAAGTATCTGTTCAACCAGTCCACTGAGGCGCTGAAGCTGTTCCTGGCAGATACGCAGGTATTTGTCGCGTTTGGCCTTTTCCTCCGCTTGGTTGAAGTTGAGCAGAGCGTCGTTGGCGGCATATGCTACGGCGATGGGGGTTTTCAGTTCGTGGGTGATGTTGTTGGTGAAATCGCTCTTCATCTCTTCCAGTGTCTTCTGTTTCAGGATGGTGCGTATCAGGAACCAGAAGGAGAAAGCGAGTACGATCAGAATAACGAATGATGTGGTGAGAATGCCCGACATCTGTCGCAAGACCAACATGCCGGCCGGTTCCATGATGAGACGGTAGCTTTGATTTGTATTGATGTCGAAAGAATAATTATATTCCACGGCTTTTGAGGTAGGCACATAGCCGGGGGTACCGATGTTTACCAATGTATCTATATAGAGAATGGTAGAGTCCCATTTGCTGCCTTTGTGAAGATGTAGCAGCCTATGGGGAAGATTGATGTTACGGTCATGCAGGAATGAAGTCAGCAGGCTGTCATAAAGCACTACGTCGGGGTCGGAAATGATGTCCAGTCCCGAATGCAGTCCGCGCTGGAGGTAGGTGGCGAGTTCCAGCATACTGTTTTGGTCGCGCAAAATCACATCCAGTCCCCCTTTGGCACTCAATGCGGATTGGGGAGAGCTGTCTGAGTCCTTGACTGCTTCTTCCAGACGCTCTCGGGCAGAATCGGCAGACATCCAACGGACTTTATCCGTTTCTCTATGCTGGTCGATGAAAAGCACACTGTCCTCTTTGGTGAGCAAAGGAACGTTCTTCCTGACACTGACTTCCACGCGGGTTGAATCGTTCGGGTGGGTCACGTAAACACTGTCTCCTTTGGGCATGAAGGTTTCGTGCAGGGTGGTGTTGTCCAAAGAATCTTCACGGGAGATGGTGGTACTGCTACGGACAAATGATTTTCCGTCATCGCTGTATCCGGCTGATACGCTGACTTCACCGTGGTTTATGTCGTCCTGCTTCATTTTATCCACGCGTATCATCATTTCGTTATAGTCGCTCATGCGCATGGCTTCGGTGATGTCCCTTTCCATTTCACTGTGCATGGTATGGTAGAGCCCCGTCAGCCAGTAGGCTTGGTAGGCGAAGATGCCGGCCAGGGAGACGATGACAAGTATGGCAATATATTTGAATGGCAGTTTCATGTTTGTTTCCGGTTACTTTTATACATACAAAGGTAAGATTAATATTGTGAACCCTATCATCCGATAAGACTAAATAACACTCCCGATAACACTGGATAACACTTGGTAAGCCGCTGATAACACAAGTTTCTGCTGATTCTGCCGTACTTTGCAGACGAAGATTTGCAGAAGAAGAATATAAACATAAATAAAAAGAAGAACATGAAACGATTCTATTTACTCCCTATTGTATGCTGTGCTTTGAGCATCAGTCTTTCGGCACAAGAGAACAACGGCACTGCAACCACCTCCGGTGCAGACGACAACCGCATCCTCAGCGCCGACAGCCTTATCACGACCGATGCCCGTCTGGACAGTCTTTATCAGACCTTGCCGGAAGTGATGATTACCGGCGAACGCCCCATCGTAAAGGCAGCGCAAGGCAAGCTGGTGTACGACCTGCCCCGCCTTATCCGGAACCTCCCCGTAGACAATGCCTACGATGCCGTGAAAGAGCTTCCCGGCGTCATCGAGATGAATGGCGGGCTGCAGTTGGCAGGCCAGGGAGTCACCGTTATCCTGGACGGCAAAGTAACCACCCTCAGCACCGAGCAGCTCTATTCCTTGCTGCGCAGCATCCCTGCCAGCCGCATAGAGAAGGCGGAAGTGATGTACAACGCCCCTGCACGCTACCAGGTGCGTGGCGCACTGATCAATATCACCTTGAAACAATCGGCAGGCGGCCCAGACTCCTGGCAAGGCGAACTCTATGCCAAGTATCGCCAGAAGCATAACGAAGGCTTTGAGGAACGCGCCAGCCTGCTCTTCAGCAAAAATAAATTCTCAGCAGATTTTCTTTACTCGCACAGCCATGGCCGGGGCTACTCTACTACCGACAAAGAGGCTGTGCACACCCTGGCAGACGGCTCGGTTCACCCCATGACAACATATGAGGTGGGCCGTGGCCGCAGCCATACCCATAATTTCAGGGTAGGGGCGGACTATAACATCGCCAAGGACCATCAGCTGAGTTTCGTCTATAACGGTGGCTATTCCACCTCCCACAACTGGACGGGCGTGACGGGCACGCAGGTGTCCACAACTCATGGCAATAGCACCGACTGGCTGCACAACGGCCGTCTGGACTATCGTACCCCTTTCGGCCTCAAAGCCGGTGCCGAACTGACCTACTACCGTTCCCCGTCCGACCAGTTGCTGCATAGCCGCATGCAGGATGAGGAACTTGACTTCTACACCGAAGATTGCCAACGCATCAACCGATGGAAATTCTTTCTGGCCCAGGAGCACAGTCTGGGAAAAGGTTGGGATTTGAATTACGGAGCCATCTATACTACCAGCATCGACAACAGCTACCAATATTATTACGACCCCGAAACCGGCGAACAACTGACCTCCTCAGATGCCTTAAGCAATATGAAGTCCCGCCGCCGCGAACAGACCTGGAATATCTATGCAGGTTTCAGCAAGAGTTTCGGCGACAAACTCGCTTTGGACGCTTCCCTGGCTGTGGAGCATTACAAGACTCCCGTCTGGAACCAGTGGGACTGGTATCCCATCGTCAACTTGAACTATATGCCGTCACCGGGACATATCCTTCAGCTCTCTCTGAGCAGCGACAAGGACTATCCCGACTACTGGGCGGTGCAGGATGCCGTCTCTTACATCGGTGGCGGATACTCTGAGCTGCATGGTAATCCGTTGCTGAAACCGGCGCAAGAGTATGAGCTTAAAATGACCTATATTTTGAAGAGCAAATACATCTTCAGCGCTTGGTTCAACCATACCAAGGACTACTCCGTACAGACGCTCTACCAATCTTCCGAACGTCTGGTTGAAATCTACAAGACACTCAATTTTGATTATCAGCAACAAGCAGGTATACAAGCCTCTATACCGTTTAAGGTGAAGAATTGGTTGAATTCTCGTCTTACCCTCATCGGCTTGTGGCATCGCGAAAAGGATGGTGATTTCTGGGATATTCCTTTCGATAGAAAGCAATGCTATGGTATTGCCCAGATGAACAATACTTTTACTCTCTCCACCAAACCCGACTTGAAGCTGACGGTGACCGGATTTGTGCATAGTAAAGCCATTCAGGGCATCTACGACCTGCCTACGTCGGGCAATGTGAATATTGCCCTGCGCTACGGCTTCGCCAAGAACAAAGCCATTCTCAACCTCTATTGCAACGATATTTTTGAGACGGGACAGATTTCTCCCCGCATCCGTTTCAAGACGCAGAATGTGACGAATCATTACTCATGCTTCCGCGAATTCGGCGTATCGTTCACCTATAAATTCGGTGGATATAAGGAGAAGCAACGGGAGGCAGTGGATACGTCGCGGTTCAAATAGATAGAAGATGCAGGTGGTCAGGTGAAAATACGGTATTCTTTTGTACTTTGCCACATCTTTCGTACTTTTGCAACTTTCAAAACATTAAAGTTGTTATTTAAAGAAAAGACTCTGTATGAAATCGGACATTGAAATAGCCCGCAGCATAGAGCTGAAGAAGATAAAGCAGGTGGCTGAAAGTGTGGATATCCCGCGTGACGAAGTAGAGAACTATGGCCGTTACATAGCCAAGATTCCTACGCATCTGATTGATGAAGAGAAAGTGAAGAAGAGCAATCTGATACTGGTGACGGCTATCACGGCTACGAAAGCGGGTATCGGTAAAACAACCGTGTCCATCGGGCTGGCATTGGGGCTGAACAAGATTGGCAAGAAAGCGATTGTGGCTTTACGCGAACCCTCGCTGGGTCCTTGCTTCGGCATGAAAGGCGGTGCTGCCGGTGGAGGATATGCCCAGGTGCTTCCCATGGAGAAGATAAACCTGCACTTTACGGGCGACTTTCACGCCATTACCTCCGCACACAACATGATTTCCGCTTTGCTCGACAATTACTTGTACCAGCATCAGGCAGACGGCTTCGGACTGAAAGAAATCATCTGGCGGCGCGTACTTGATGTGAATGACCGTTCCTTGCGGAGCATTGTCACCGGATTGGGACCGAGCACCAACGGCATTACTGAGGAGTCGGGCTTCGATATTACCCCGGCTTCCGAAATTATGGCTATTCTCTGTCTGGCAACAGACCTCGACGACCTCCGTCGCCGTATTGAAAATATTATTCTGGGATTCCGTTTCGATGGTACTCCTTTCACAGTGAAGGAGTTAGGAGTAGCCGGTGCCATTACCGTACTGTTGAAAGATGCTATCAACCCCAACTTGGTACAGACTACCGAAGGCTCTGCTGCTTTTGTTCATGGAGGACCGTTCGCAAATATTGCCCATGGTTGCAACTCCATTCTTGCCACAAAAATGGCCATGACATTCGGCGATTATGTAGTGACGGAAGCCGGTTTCGGAGCTGACCTGGGTGCGGAGAAGTTCTACAACATCAAGTGCCGCAAGAGCGGCCTACAGCCCAAGCTGACGATAATCGTTGCTACCGCACAAGGACTGAAGATGCATGGCGGTGTCAGTCTGGACCGCATCAAGGAACCCAATATGGAAGGACTGAAAGAGGGCTTCGGCAATCTGGACAAACATGTACGCAATTTGCGTTCATTCGGCCAGCAGGTCATCGTGGCATTCAACCGTTTTGCCAGTGATACGGACGAGGAGGTGGAAGCTATCCGCCGCCATTGCGAAGAAAAGCTTGAGGTAGGTTTTGCCGTGAACAACGCCTTTGCCAAAGGAGGAGAGGGAGCCGTTGACCTTGCCAATCTGGTAGTAGATACTATCGAGAACAAACCATCCGAACCGCTGACCTTCACCTACGAAGAGAGCGATTGCGTGGAACGTAAAATAGAAAAGGTAGCCTGCAACCTCTACGGGGCAAGCGTAGTGACTTACAGTCTCCACTCCCGCAAGGTTATCAAACTGATAGAGCAGATGGGTATCAGCCATTACCCCGTCTGTATCGCCAAGACGCAGTACTCCTTCTCTGCCGACCCGAAGATATACGGTGCAGTCAACAACTTTGAGTTCCACATCAAGGATATTGTGGTCAATAACGGTGCGGAAATGATTGTAGCCATCGCCGGTGAAATTCTCCGTATGCCGGGATTACCCAAGAAACCACAAGCCGAACACATTGATATTGTGGACGGAAATATAGAAGGGCTGAGCTAAACGCGCGGAGCGCGTTTAGAATTAAAAATTAAAGGCTGCGCAGTTCAAAGCGAACATTGCGCAGCCTTTAATTTTTAATTCTTAATTTTTAATTCTGTTTGCTTATTAATAAGCAAACAGCGGGTATTCTTTCATCTTCGCATTGACGCGTGCACGTACCTCTGCGATGACTTGTTCGTTGTCTACGTTGGACAGAACGGTTTCAATCATCTCGGCAATTTCGAGCATCAGGTCTTCCTTGGCACCACGGGTTGTGATGGCAGGAGTACCCAGACGGATACCGGAAGTCTGGAACGGAGAACGGCTGTCGAAAGGCACCATGTTTTTGTTGATCGTAATGTCGGCTTTTACCAGGGTATTTTCAGCTTTTTTACCGGTCAGTTCCGGGAATTTGGTCCGCAGGTCGATCAGCATGCAATGGTTGTCTGTACCGCCTGAAACCACTTTATATCCTTTATCCATGAAAGCTTGTGCCAAAACTTTTGCGTTCCTCTGCACTTGTTTTGCATATTCGGTGTAAGAATCAGACAACGCTTCTTCGAAAGCAACAGCTTTAGCTGCGATGACATGTTCCAGCGGTCCGCCCTGCTGTCCCGGGAATACTGAAAAATTGATGACTTGTGACATCATCTTGATTTCTCCTTTCGGCGTTTTCAATCCCCAGGGATTCGGGAAATCTTTGGGAAGTAAAATCATACCTCCACGCGGTCCGCGTAAGGTCTTGTGCGTGGTGGTCGTTACAATGTGGCAATATTCGAACGGATTGTTCAGCAAGCCTTTGGCGATTAAACCGGCCGGATGAGCCATATCATACATCAATATAGCACCTACTTTATCG
>ERZ780195.2133-NODE-2133-length-14152-cov-21.998368_pt1 | contig 14152 bp, 13 predicted proteins | sample MGYA00511017_ERZ780195 | MGnify/ENA primary metagenome ERZ780195 (study PRJEB29588, sample SAMEA2159974) | human gut metagenome | biome: human gut; feature: human-associated habitat; material: faeces | place: Denmark | collected 2008/2010 ...
CCAGCTGCGCCCGGGTCTGGGCAAGGCGGCTCAGACCGTCGTTGACCATTTTGCCGGTGTTCAGCCGCTCCTGCGCGGCCTTCCGGTTCGCCTCGGCGCGGAGAATCTCCGCGTCCAGCGCGTCGAGTTTTTCCGCGTCGGCCTCGCACAGCGCCGTCAGCAGCGCCGCGGCCTCGTCCGCGCGGTCGGGCGCGGCGGCAAGCGCCTTCAGCGCCTGCGCGTCGGGGCCGCCGCCGTCCAGCCGCAGCTCCTCGAAGAGCTGTGCATAGCGGACGAGGGACTGCTCCCGGGCGGCGCGCTTCTCGCTCCATCGCTCCTTCAGCGATCGACTCAGGCGGCTGTAGGCCTGCGTGCCGAACACCTCCTCGAAGATGCGCTCGCGCTCGTCGCTCTTGGCGTGGAGAATGCGCAGAAAATCACCCTGAGCGATCATCATCGTCTGGCGGAACTGCTTTTCGTCCAGCCCCAGCAGCGCCGTCACCGCCTGCGTCACCTCCCGCGCGCCCAGCCACTGGCGGCCGTCGTCCAGACAGGTCATCTCCGCGTCGTGCTGCTTCGGGGTTTTCAGCCCCTCGCGCAGATAGGTGGGATTGCGATGGATGAAATAGGTCTTGTCCAGATGGGAAAAGGTCAGCTCCGCGAAGGTCGGGGTTTTCGGGTCGGCGAAATGGCTGCGGAAGGACGCGGAATCGCGCCGCGCGTCGCCGCCGCTGGCCGCGCCGTAGAGGGCGAAGGACACGCCGTCGAACAGCGTGGTCTTGCCCGCGCCGGTGTCGCCGGTGATGAGAAACAGGCCGCTCAGCCGGGAAAAATCCACCTCGGCGGTCTTGCCGTAGGGCCCGAAGGCGCTCAGCTTCAGTCGAATCGGTCTCACAGGTTTTCGCCTCCCTCGCGCAGGATCTCACGGATCACGTCCAGCTGCGCCTCGGTGGGCGCGCGGCCGTTCTGATGGGCGTAGAACGCGGCGAAGTGCTCCAGCGGGCCCATGGCGCCGCGGTCGGCCTCCTCCTGCGCCGCGTCGATCTCCTCGCCGGTCAGATGGAGAAACTGGAGGTTCAGCACGTTGGGCCATGTCACCTGCAGCGTGCCCAGCGCGTCCAGCGGCCGAAGCTCGTCCGTCAGCAGCGCCTGAAGATAGTCCTCGCTGCGGGGCATGGCGCACAGCTCGGCCAGCATGCCCTCCAGCCGCACGCACCTGTGCAGCGGCTGAAAGTGCACGAACTCAAACTCGTTGGGCGCGCCCTTTTCGCCGACGGTCACGAGGGTGGCCGACTTCTCCTGGGCGCATTCGTCGAAGGAATAGACCAGCGGCGCGCCGCAGTAGCGGATTTTTCCGCCTCGAAGCGTCTGCGCCCGGTGCAGATGGCCCAGCGCCACGTAGTCGAACGCGTCGAAGATCTCGGCGGGAATCTGATCCAGCCCGCCCAGCGCGCGATCCTCGGAATCGCTGGGCTGCGCGCCGAACACGTACTGATGCGTCACCAGCACATTGCGCCGGCTGGGATCGATCTGCGCCCGCTCCAGCACCGCGCGCACCGCGTCGGCATAGGACTCGATCTTCTCGTCGGGAAAGACCCGGCGCGCCTGAGTGGGGCGGATGTAGGGCATCAGCCACACGTCCAGCTCGCCGAATTCGTCCGTCAGCGTGGTTCGGGACAGCGTGCCGTCAAACAGGCCCGTCAGGTGCAGCCCACCCTCGGACAGAAGCTCCGAGGCGTAGGCCAGCTGCGCCTCGCCGTCGTGATTGCCGCGCACAAAGAACGCCGGCTTGCCCAGCGCCCGCAGGCGGCTGAGAAAGCGGCTGAACATGGAGATGCACTCGGGCTGCGGCTGGGCGCGGTTGTACACGTCGCCGGCCACCAGCACCGCGTCCACGTCCTCCCGCGCCGCCAGATCCAGAATCTGATCCAAAATCGCCGACTGATCCTCGTCCAGCGCCCGGCGATGCAGCCGCTTGCCCAGATGAAGGTCGGACACATGCAGAAATTTCATTCGAAAAGCCCTCCAAAAACGGGAATAATCGCTCTGCGTCCATCATACCACGCTTTGCCCCGGAGCGCAATTTCGCACAAAAAAAATCTCCGGCATGGGGCCGGAGACGGAAAATTTTTCACAGCAGCGGAATGCCGGCCTGGCGGCATTTTTCCACGGTTTCGTCGTCCCAGAGGCTGCACTGGACTTCGCCGATGTGAGCGCAGCCGATCATCAGCATGCACAGGCGGGACTGGCCGATGCCGCCGCCGATGGTCAGGGGCAGCTCATCGTTGAGAAGCATTTTGTGGAAGGGCAGCTCCCGGCGGTCGTCGCAGCCGGCCAGACGCAGCTGGCGGTCGAGGGACGCCGCGTCCACGCGCACGCCCATGCTGGAGATCTCGAAGGCCCGGCCCAGCCGCTCGTTCCAGAACAGGATGTCGCCGTTGAGCTCCCAGTCGTCGTAGTCCGGCGCGCGGCCGTCGTGGGGCTTGCCCGAGCGGAGCTTGCCGCCGATCTGCATGATCAGCGCGGTTTTGTGCTCGCGCAGGAAGGCGTTTTCCCGCTCAGAGCCGGTGTGCAGGTCGGGATAGCGATCCTCCAGCTCCTGGGTGGTGATGCTCGCCATGTCGCGGCTCAGATGCACGCCGATGGACGGGAACTCCCGGTTCAGGCGCTCGGAGGTGTCGCAGATGGCGTCCACGATGTCCTGGGCGGTGCGCTGAAGGAAGGCGAGGGTTCGATCCTCCCGGCGGATGATCTTCTCCCAGTCCCACTGGTCGACGTAGATGGAGTGGAGGTTGTCCAGCTCCTCGTCGCGGCGGATGGCGTTCATGTCGGTGTACAGGCCCTTGCCCGGGCGGAAGTCGTATTTCTTCAGCGCCAGACGCTTCCACTTGGCCAGCGAATGAACGACCTCGCCCTCCGCGCCCACGGCGGGCACGTCGAAGCGCACGGGGCGCTCCACGCCGTTCAGGTTGTCGTTCAGACCCGAGGAATCGCGCACGAACAGCGGCGCGGACACGCGGCGCAGGTTCAGCGCGTAGCTCAGATCCTTCTGAAAATTGTGCTTGATGAATTCGATGGCGACCTGCGTGTCGTACACGCTCAGCGGCGGGCGATAGCCCTCCGGAATGGTGATTCGGTTCATGCGCGCCTTCCTTTCGTCGAAACGGTTCAGAATAGAAAAAGTATACGCCTCTTTGCATGAAATTGCAAGCGGCGGCGGCGATTTTTTGGCGGCGGAACCGATTTTGTCGAGGAAGGTCAGTTGGAGCTGGCTGCGAAGGACGCGAATTCCTCCGGCGCTTCGCTGACGAAGACGGAAGCGCCCACCGCCGGAATGCAGACGGGGCAGGCAGTCTTGCCCTCGGCGAGCGCTTCGCCGGCGGTGGTGGCCTGAGCGTTCTTCATGCCGGAGCAGACGGGGTCGTAATGGTAGTAGGTTCCGTGCTTCGTGGCGTAGACGGTGGGCTGCTCGATTGCGAAGTCGGCGATTGCCGCCGACGCGCCGCCGGCGCAGAGCGCCAGAGTCAAAGCCAGCGCGGCGATCCTTCGGAACAGATTGCGTTTCATGGATGATTCATCTCCCTTCTGCCTTATAGACGCGCGAAGGAGACGAATTTTACTCAAAGGGATGGAAAAAAGTTTTGGAGGAAACCGCGGGCAATTCTCGATACAAATACCGTGACGCGCCATGTCTGGCACGACTACATAGAACGCGCGGAGGACTTTCGGCATTCGTCTCTTGGCAAGAAAACCTACGCGCTGCGTTCGCAGACCATTGAGCGCGTCTTTGCCGACGCGAAGGAAAAACACGCCATGCGTTATACGCCATATCGAGGGCTGCCCGCGGTTACCGCCTGGGTCAAGCTCAAATTTGCCGCGATGAATTTGAAGAAGCTCGCCATCCACAAGTGGATGCGCCTGCTTTTTTCCGCCTTTTTATCGTATAAGAAGCCAGATTGCAAACTCGCAATCTGGCTTCTTTGACAGGCACCAACGCGCGAAGGATTTTCATCCTTCGCGCGTTTTTGTGCGCCGTCAGCCCTTTGTGCCCGTGAGCGCGATGCCTTCGATGAACTGCTTCTGGAACAGCAGATACAGAACCAGCATCGGAATCATCGCCAGCGCCGAGCCCGCCATCATGATCGGATATTCCGTCGAATGCTGCCCCTGCAGCGAGCTGATGCCCGCCGAGAGGGTCATTTTGTCGATGTTCATATTCACAATCAGCGGCCACATCATGTCGCTGTAGGCGAACAGCGCGGTGAACACCGCCAGCGCCATCATGGCTGTGCGGGTCAGCGGCATCATAATCAGCAGGAACGTCTGACCGACGCTGCATCCGTCGAGCACCGAGGCCTCCATCAGCTGGTTCGGCAGGCTCATGTAGAACTGCCGCAGGAAGAACGTTCCGAACGCGCTGACCAGACCGGGAAAGACCAGCGCGAAGATCGTGTTCAGCTGGCCCATCTTCGACAGCATCAGATACTGGGGAATGATGAAAATCTGGCTCGGCAGCATCAGCTGCGTCAGCACGATGAAGAAGAACAGCTTTTTGCCCGGGAACTGGAGCTTTGCGAAGGCGAAGCCCGCCATGGAGCTGAACACCGTCGCGCAGAGAATGCGCCAGAACATCAGCAAAAGCGTGTTCAGATACAGCTTGTCGAACGGAAGCGTTCTCAGAACCTCGGTGTAGTTGTCGAAGCGCCACACCCTCGGCAGAAAGGTCGGCGGAATCAGCATGGATTCGCCCAGTCCCTTCACGCTGGTGAGCATCATCCAGACGAACGGAAAGATCATGATCACGGAGCCGAGGATCAGCACGAAGTGAATCAGGATTTTGCTGCGGACGCGATAATCCATCGTCGGCGCGTTTTTAACCTGTGCCATTTCGTCCCCTCCTCATTCATAGTGCACGAGTTTCTTCTCGGCAAGGAACTGAATCATCGTAAAGATGCTTATGATAATGAAGCTGTACAGCACGATCACCGAGCCGAAGCCCTTGTCGAACTTCTCGAACGCCTCGCGATAGAACCAGGTCATCAGCGTCATGCCCCGGTTGTACGCGGGATTGCTGGACTTGATCAGCAGATACACCGTGTCGAACTGCTTCAGCGCGCTCATGGCGCGCATCATGACCACGAAAAACAGCGTGGGCGAAATCAGCGGGATCGTGATGTGCCGGAAGCTCTGCATCGCGTTTGCGCCGTCGATTTCCGCCGCCTCATAATACGACCGCGAGATGGATTGCAGGCCCGCCAGAATCATGACCAGATCGTAGCCGACCGCGCTCCAGATGTTGATGATTGCGCAGGACAGCAGCGCCGTGTTGGGGTTCGACAGCCATGTCGGCCCCTGAATGCCGATCTTGGAAAGCAGCAGATTCAGCACGCCGTTGTCCGAATTGAAGATCCACTTCCACACCATCGCCACCGCCGCGGGGGCGACGACCATGGGCAGGAAGTAGATGCCGCGATACACGTCGCGGCCGCGGATTTTGTTGTTCAGCAGCGCAGCCAGCACCAGCGCGATGAAAATGCCCACCGGAACCGTCAGAACCAGGAAGTACAGCGTGTTCACCGTGAACTGCCCGAGCTTCGGATCCCTGAGCAGCGCCGCATAGTTCGCCAGGCCGATGAATTTCGGCTTGCCCAGCCCCTTGTATTTCAGCAGCGACAGATAAATCGTGTAGAAAAACGGATAGATATTCAAGACGCACAGTCCGATGATCGTCGGCGCAATCAGCGCATAGGCCCACGCCCACGTCTTCGGGTCGGACTTTGGCCGCTTATACCGGATCGTTCCTCCCTGGCTCATCCGGCACTCCTCCTCAACTTCAGAATACCACAATGCCGCGGAACCATGGCGTGCCAGAGGATTCCGCGGCATGACCGTGTTTACTCAGGAACCGTTCTCTCCGGGAGAGAAGGCGGGGAAATCAGCCCTCAACCTCCATGATCGCCGCATGCAGCTGATCGCAGGCCTCCTCGAAGGTGATGGCGCCGGTGTACGCGCTGGTCATCAGCTCGGTCTCGGTGCCCTCCCACAGGGACTTGTTGGGGGAGAAGGGGAACTGCACGCCGTACTCGATCATCTCGGTGTAGCAGCCGATGTTGATGTCGGGGAACAGCTCGGTGAAGTAGTGCTCGGTGCCCGCGTAGGCCGGGATGGCAGCCTTGTTCTGGGCCTGCAGAATGTTCGCTTCCTCAGAGCCGCAGTACTTGATGAAGTCCTTCACCACTTCGGGGCTGGCGGTGCTGGCGCTGCCGGCGTAGCCCAGGCCGTTGTAGATGCTGGCGCGAACCTTGCCCTGGGGCAGCACGCACAGGTCGAACTTGCCGTTGATGACCTCGTTGGCGGTGTAGGCGCTCATGTTCCAGGAGCCGGTGAAGCACATGGCCAGCTTGCCCGCGCGGAACTGATCGTCCACGCCCATGTCCACGAAGGACTCCAGCGACGGAGACACGCCGTCCACCAGCATCAGATCCGCCCACGCCTGAACGGCTTCCTTGGTGGCGTCGAGGTTGTAGCCGGACTCGCCGTTTTCAAACGCGAAGCCCTCGTTCTGGTAGATGAAGTTCAGGTAGCCGGACTGGGTGTCGTTGGGCGCGCCGAAGCCGTAGATGCCCTTTTCGGTGTCGGTCAGGCGCTTCGCGACCTCGCGCAGCGTGTCCCAGGTCCAGGTGTCGTCCGGATAGGGCTCGCCCGCCGCGTCGAAGATCTCCTTGTTGTAGACCAGCGCGATGGTGTCGTAGTCCTTCGGAACCGCCAGCTGAGTGCCGTCGAAGTTGTACAGCGCGGTGATGCCCTCGGGATAGACGCTGTAGTCGATGTCCAGATCGCTCAGATCCAGCATGATGCCTGCGTCGGCATACTTGAAGAACTGGTTGGAATGCATCCAGTAGACGTCGGGCATTTCGCCGCCCATCGCCGCCGCTTCCAGCTTGGTCCAATACTCGCTCCAGGGAGTGACCTGCGTGACGATCTTCACGCCGGGATGCGCCGCTTCATACGCGTCGGCGATGGCGCGCATGCCGGGTTCCTGGTTGGTGTCCCAGAAGGCGAAGGTGATCGTCGTTTCCTCGGCGTTGGCGATGGGAACGATCATTAGGAGCATCAGAGCAGCCATCAGCAGAGTCAGGAACTTCTTCATGGATTCTTCCTCCTTCTATTCGCACTCAGTGCGTTGATAATATTATATTTACATTCGGAAAAAATGTCAATAGGCATGCACAAAATTTTATTATTTCGCTGAAATGATTTTTTATTGGTTGAACGTATATAAAAATATGTATTTATGAACGGTTCCGGATTCTTTGCGTGGACGGGTGATGCAATTTCGCCGGACTTCGCGTCAGAGTGCGGTTGTCCCCGGGGAAAAACTGTGCTATAATCAAGGCAGGAGTTTATGCATTCAGAGGGTGGAGGAGGATTTTTTCATGCCGCTTTTTGATACCGACGTTCAGGAGCTGAAAAACAAGGTGCTGCGCAGTGTGGCGGAGCTGGCCTTCGACGGACGGCTCGTGCCCGAGGAACTGCTGGGCGTGGCCGAGAGGATCATTCCCGACGGCAAGCCCAAGATGCGCTGCTGCATCTACAAGGAGCGCGCCATCATCAACCAGCGCGTGCGTCTGGCGCTGGGCGGCGACAGCCATACCAGAAACATGGTGGAGGTGCTGCCCGTGGCCTGCGACGAGTGCCCGGTGGAGGGCATCATGGTCACCCAGGCCTGCCGCGGCTGCATCGCCCACCGCTGCCAGAACGCCTGTCCGAAAAACGCCATCTCCATCGTGGATCACCGCGCGGTCATCGACCGGGAGAAGTGCGTCGAGTGCGGCCGCTGCGCCGAGGCCTGCTCCTATTCCGCCATCATCAAGCAGACTCGCCCCTGCATCCGCGCCTGCAAGCCCAAGGCCATCTCCATCGATCCGGACACCCGCAAGGCGCGCATCAGCGAGGAGAAGTGCATCTCCTGCGGCGCGTGCGTCTATCAGTGCCCCTTCGGAGCCATCTCGGACAAGTCCTACATCACCAAAGCGGTCAGGATTCTGAAGGAATCCGACCACAACAGGCGCTACAAGACCTACGCCGTGGTCGCGCCGTCGCTGGGCGCGCAGTACGCCGACGTGGAGATGGGCCGCGTGCTGGGCGGACTGCTCAAGCTGGGGTTCTATTATCTGGTGGAGGCGGCGTGGGGCGCGGATTTCGTGGCCTATCTGGAGGCGCAGGAGCTGGCGGAGAAGAAATTCCTGACCTCGTCCTGCTGCCCGGCCTTCGTGGCCTTCGTCCGCAAGAACTATCCCATGCTGGCCAGGAACATCTCCCACAACCTCTCGCCCATGGCCCACATGGCCATGCTCATCCGCAAAAAGGATCCCACGGCGAAGATCATCTTCATCGGCCCGTGCATCGCCAAGAAGGCCGAAACGGTCTACGGCGACGCGGGGCAGTACGTGGACTGCACCATCACCTTCGAGGAGATGCAGGCGCTGTTCGACGCGAAGGGCGTGGATCTCAAAACCACCGACCCGGTCACGCTGGACCGCGCGTCCTATTACGGCCGCGTGTTCGCCCGCTGCGGCGGACTGGCCGAGGCCGTGGGTCAGGCGCTCAGGGAGCAGGGCGTGACCGAGGAGCAGTTCACCCTGAAGGCCGTGTCCTGCAGCGGCCTGGCCGATTGCAACACGGCGCTTCTGAAGGCCTCCAAGGGCAAGCTCAGCGAGAATTTCATCGAGGGCATGGCCTGCGAGAGCGGCTGCATCGGCGGCCCGGCCTGCCTGAGCCACGGCGCGCGCAACCGCGTGCAGTTCTCCAAATACGAGCAGCAGGAGAAGGCCAAGTCCATCTCCGACGCGATTTCCGACTTTGATCTGTGAGGAATATTGCCCCATGCGCTACGACAAGATACTGATCGATCTGGACGACACGCTTCTGGATTTCCACACCGCCAACCGCCGCGCCGTCGCCGCGCTGACGGAGGAGCTGCACCTCGCGTCCGACACGGTGTTCGACGAATATCAGGCCGTCAACCACGCCTGCTGGGCGGCGCTGGAGCGGGGCGAGATGGATCAGGAGACGCTGCACGTGGAGCGCTTCCGCCGCTTTCTCGCGGCCAAAAACCGCGGCGACGACCCCGCGCGCACGGCGGATCGCTTCGCCGAGCTGCTGGGGCAGCAGGCCATAGAGATTCCGGGGGCCTGCGAGATGCTCCGCGCCATCGCCGCCCGTCGGCCCGTGGTGTTCCTGAGCAACGGCATCACGGCCATCCAGCGCGCGCGGCTGTCGCGCTCGCGCCTGACGGAATTTGCGGCGAAGGTGGTCATCTCTCAGGAGGCGGGCGTGTCCAAGCCCGACCCGCGCATCTTCGAAATCGCGCTGGACGGAACCGCGCCCGAACGCGCGCTGATGATCGGCGACGGAATCAAAAGCGATGTGCTGGGCGCGAACCGCGCGGGCGTGGACGTGTGCTGGTTCAACGCCGAGGGCAAGACCCTGCCCGAGGGCGTGCACGCGCAGTACGAAGCCCATTCCCCCGAGGAAATCCCGCCCATCGCGCTGCAATAAGTCCTTTCCATAAAGAAAAACCCGCCGTGCGGCCGGAGAAGCGTTTTCTCCGCCGCACGGCGGGCTTGTGTTTTGGGTTATGGCGTTCACAGGTTTCGCTTTGGACGGCAGGCCCTCAGCGGAAGCGAAGCCTCAGATTTTCCCTCAGAAGCGCTTCCTTTTCCTCGAGATAGCCGTCGGCGATGGGCTTAAAGAGCGCTTCGCCGCAGCGCCAGCCGTCGGGCGTGCGCTCCATTTTGGACAGGTCGATTTCCTCCGGGGCGTTTTCGGCGGCGAGAATCTGCGTGCCGTGGACGATCACCGCGCCGGGACGGTCGCCGTAAACCTCGCTGAGCACGCCCTCGAAGCGCAGCGGCAGGTCAAAGCGCAGCTCGACCTCCGCGCCGGGGCGCAGGCTCAGGCGCGCGGAAACGAAGCCGTTTTCCATCTCGGCGGGGAGCTCCCGTCCGTCGGCGAACAGCCGCGGACGCTCCGCGCGGGCGGGCACGAACAGCTTCAGCGTCCGCATGGAGCCGTCGCCGGAGACCACGCGCCAGCGCGTGCGGCCCTCGGCGGGATAGTCCGTCTCCTCGCGCAGCACGGCGCAGCCGAGATCGAGCTCCATGGTCAGATGCCATGGAAGGACGACGGCGCCGCCGTCCGGATACGCCGCCGTGCGCGAGGGCGCGCCCAGCCCCTCGCCGCCGCGCATGGTGCAGCACCAGAAGGCCTCATAGGAGCCCGGAACGGCGCGCAGAAAGCCGTCCTCGCCGGTGGAATCGCAGCCGAAGCCGCCGTTGGGCCGCTGGCCGCGGAAGAAGCCGTTGTAGAAGATCATCTGCGCGTCGTCGAGATAGGCCGGGTCATTGGTCAGCTCCCAGAGCTGATGGGCGACCATGAAGGAGTCGATCACCGCGCAGGGCTCCGTCCACGACGGCGTGCGAAACCAGTTGAAATTGGCCCACGCGGCGGTCATGCCGAAGCGCTTGTAGTTGGCAAAGAGCTTCTGCGCCGTTTCCACCAGCGACCGGTCGCCCGTCAGCCGCGCCATGCGCAGCGCGCCCCGGGCGAAGGTCAGCGAAGCGTGGGTCTGCAGCTTCATGTCCGGCGCATCGCCGGCGCGGAAGAGGGCGACGCAGCGGTCGATCAGCGGCAGCAGCTCCTTTCGCCCCGTCAGCTCATAGGCGGCGCTCAGCCCGTCCACGGGAATCAGCACGCAGCCCACGTCGCTGGACAGCAGCCATTCGCGATAGCGGCTGCGCAGCGAGCCCGACGCGCCGCCGCCCTCGCGCTCGCCGCGCTGGGCCCGGGTGACGGGATAATGCTCCAGATGGGGCAGCATGGGCAGAAACAGATTGTCTAAAAGGGCGTTGATCCAGTCCAGAATGTCCTCCCGCCCGGTCAGACGGTAGAATTCGATCAGCCCGCGCAGCAGCCAGCTGTGGGAGGGGTAGACCTGCTCGTTGATGGCCTCGGGATTGATGACTTCGCCGCGATAGCCATGGGCGTTGCAGCGGCTGCGCACGTCCTCCGCCAGCGCGTCCAGAAACGCCGGGCGGGCGTGCAGCGTGCCGGCGTGCAGCGCCAGCGCCAGCAGCGTGCGCCCCTCCCAGTCGCCGGGCCAGTCGGCGGAATCGAAGGGCGCGCGCCCGGCGTGGCCGGGGCGATAGGGCAGATCGTGCAGGCGGGAAAAATTCTTCAGCGCGCGGGCGTAAACCTCGCCGCCCATGCGGACGCGCTCGGCGGGAATGGCTTTCATGGCGGTTTTCCTTCCTTATCGTATTGTTGAAATTAACGCTGAAATCTGTCGTTCAGCTCGGGCCGCGCCCTCCGGCGGTATTCCGACGGGGTCTCTCCGCACTGCTCCAGAAAGGCGCGGTTGAAGGTGCGCTGGGTTTCGAAGCCGCATTCGTAGGCGATGCGGGTGACGCTGAAGTCGGTGCTGCGCAGCAGCGTGCAGGCGTGGTCTGCCCGCAGCGCGTTGACGTAAGCGCGAAAGCTCGTGTGCAGCCGCTGGGAGAAGGTGTGGGAAAGGTGGGACGGGCTGACGCTGAGCGCCCTCGCCAGCTCCGTCAGCGTCAGCGGCTCGGCGAAATGGCGGGAGAGATAGCGCATGATGCGATAGGCCGTGTCCGAATGCTCCGCCGGCGGGTCGACCAGCTCCATCCGCGGCAGCATCCGCGCCAGAAGCACCTGCACATAGCCGCGCACCGCCGGCTCGCTCGTCTCCCGGGCGCATTCCCTGCGCAGCTGGTCGAGGCAAAGCGCCGCGTCGGGCGGAAGCTCGTCCATGCGCACCACCGGGCTCGCCGGGCGGCGGCGCTCCAGCAGCTCGGCAAAGTCGGGAAACTGCTCGGGCGCGGCGATGAGCATCAGGCCCTCCGCCGCCTCCGAACCGGCGTAGCCGTGCGTCGCGCCGGGAAAGCACAGACACACGTCGCCCGGCTCCAGAAAGAGCGTCCGTCCGTCCACGAGCATCCGCGCCCGGCCGGAGAACAGGCAGACCAGCTCCAGCTGGGTGTGCAGATGCTCGGGAAAGGACGCGGGAAAGCCCGGCGAAAGCCTGAGCCGGCAGGAGAGATCCTCGAAATAGGGGCGCATGACGTTTTCCTCACTGTGCATTTTTTGTCCACAAAAAGGGCGCTTCTTTCGTTCATTATAGCCCGGCGCGTGCTATAATGCAAGCAGGAAGCAAAACAAAAGGAGGCGTTTTATTTGGGCAAGGTATGGATTTTTCAGGGCGGCTGGGACGGCCACGAGCCGGCGCTGACCTCCGCGCGCTTCAAGGCGATGCTGGAAAAGCACGGCTACGAGGCGACCATCTTCGACACGCTGGATCCGCTGGGCAATCTGGACGACCTGATGCAGCTGGATCTGATGGTGTTCTGCTGGACGATGGGCGAGATCAGGCGCGAATACACCGTCAATGTGGCCAAGGCCGTGGGCGCGGGCGTGGGTCTGGCCGGCTGCCACGGCGGCATGTGCGATTCCTTCCGACAGGACACCGAGTGGCAGTTCATCACCGGCGGCCAGTGGGTCTCCCATCCCGGCGGAGACGGCGTGAACTACACGGTGAACGTCTGCCGGGGCTCTAGCCCCATCGTCGAGGGCCTTGAGGACTTCGAGGTGTGCAGCGAGCACTACTATCTCCACGTGGATCCGGCCATCGAGGTGCTGGCCACCACGCGCTTTCCGTCGGTTCCCTATTATCACATCTCCAACAAACCCGTGGACATGCCCGTGGCCTGGACGAAGTTCTGGGGCAACGGCCGCGTGTTCTACACCTCGCTGGGCCATCACGACGACGTGTTCGACCGTTCGCCGTCGGCGGCGGTGCTGATGGAGCGCGGCATGGTCTGGGCCGCCGAGGGCCGGGACTATGCGAAAAAGCACAATCTGACCACCGAGCGGTTTGAAAACACCGCCAAGATGTATTGAGGAGGAGAACCATGAACCGAGTCAGGGTCGCCATGATCGGCGTGGGCAATATCAGCGGAATTTATCTGAAGAACATCACCCAGACCTTCCGGGAGCTGGAGCTCATCGGCGTGTGCGATCTCGTGCGCGAGCGCGCCGAGAAGGCCGCCGCCGAGTACGGCGTGCCCAAAATCTACGACACCATGCACGACGCCTTCGCCGATCCGGAGGTGCAGATCGTGCTGAACCTGACGCGCCCCTATGAGCACTTCGAGGTCAGCCGTGCGGCGCTGCTGGCGGGCAAGCACGTCTATTCGGAAAAGCCGCTGGGCGCGGAGCTGGCCGAGGGGACAGAATTGCGCCGCCTCGCCGAGGAAAAGGGACTGATGCTGGGCGGCGCGCCGGACACCTTCCTGGGCGCGGGCATCCAGACCTGCCGCCGGCTCATCGACGACGGCTTCATCGGAACGCCCATCGGCAGCGCGGCCTACATGATCGGCTGCGGCCACGAGAGCTGGCATCCCGACCCGGAATTCTACTACAAGCGCGGCGGCGGCCCGATGTTCGACATGGGCCCGTACTATCTCACGGCCATGATCAACCTCATGGGCTGCGTGCAGCGGGTGTTCAGCGCCAGCAAAATCACCTTCCCGAAGCGCACCATCACCAGCCAGCCGCTGGCGGGCAAGGTCATGGACGTGGACGTGAACACCTACATCGCCGGCACCGTGCAGTACGCCTCCGGCGCCATCGGCACCATCTTCACCACCTTCGACGTGCAGTTCCCCCGTGAGAAGTCCCGCTTCATCGAGATCTACGGCAGCGAGGGCACGCTGTTCGTGCCCGACCCCAACGACTTCTCCGGAACCATCCAGCTGTATCGCCCGGAGGAGGGCGTGACCAGGGAGATTCCGATGATGTACGGCTATCCGGAGAACTCCCGCGCGCTGGGTCTGGCCGACATGGCCAAGGCGCTGACCACCGGCCGCGAGGCCCGCTGCGCCGTGCAGCAGACTTATCACGTGCTGGAGATCATCGAGGGCTTCGAAACCAGCGCCAGAACCGGCTGCTGGACGGAAATCCGCTCCGAGTACCATCGCGCCCCGGCCATGGTGCGGCCGACGATCAAGGGAATTCTCGACTGACGGGCGATGCTCAGCTTGTCAAAAAACCCACGGAGAGCTCGAGAGGGCCGAGGCCCTCTCGATTTTTAATC
>ERZ780195.2138-NODE-2138-length-14126-cov-6.429252_pt1 | contig 14126 bp, 10 predicted proteins | sample MGYA00511017_ERZ780195 | MGnify/ENA primary metagenome ERZ780195 (study PRJEB29588, sample SAMEA2159974) | human gut metagenome | biome: human gut; feature: human-associated habitat; material: faeces | place: Denmark | collected 2008/2010 ...
ACCGGAAATATGCCACGTTCTTGTGCCGCGCAGGTGAAAGCATATGCCTTTCTGGAGAGCGAACCGTTTGAGACGGCCTGCGGCGTGACCGGTATGGTGCGCGAGCGTCAGGCGGCGTTTGCGCCGCGCCACACACACGGAAAGGTCGTTGGCACGGTGCTGTGCATCCTGTCGGCAGTGCCGCTGTTCATTGCCGTCTGCCTGGATGGGCCGGACCTGCTGTATGTCGGGGCGGTCTGCCTGCTGCTCGTACTGGCGGGTGTTGGCAGCGCGGTGTTCGTCTATGGCGGCGTGTATTGGGCGGCGATGGACCGTCTGCTCGAAGAGGACGACTATGCCCGGCCGCGCAAGCGGCAAAACGGCGTCGTCGGTGCGGTCAGCGCTATCTACTGGCTCACGGCCACGGCGGCGTACCTGCTCTGGACGTTCGGCCCGTGGTGGGATGCGCAGCCGCAGGACACGTGGATCCTCTGGGCAGTCGCGGGTGTGCTCTACGGCGCAGTCATGGCGCTCGTGCGCGGGATCCGAAAATGATGTGCCTGCAGGGGAATAGAAAAAGAAAAGAGCCGCAGGGTATGCCTGCGGCTCTTTTGCAGCCGTGTCCGTGCTGGTGTGAAGCGTTCAGGGGATGCACGCCGGGAAGGATGCCGGACACAACTGCTGTATGGACGAGTATGCCTGTTGAAAGAAGGGAGTGAAGGTGTGCGCGGGTTTTATCTGCGCCGGCCCGGCATACAGAGACCGGCGGGGGAGGAGTGGATGTCAGGATTTCTGCTCTGCGGCAGCCTGCTCGCGCTCCGCCTGGCGGAATTTGCGCGTGCGCTGCGGCCAGATGAAGAACAGCGGGATGACCACCAGCGGCATGCCGATGTAGGACACGATCGTCAGGCCCGTGTTGGCGAGGTTTGTCAGACCAAGCGCGCCGATCAGCGTGCAGATGACCATAAACAGGATGGCGGCCACGATGTTGCGGCTGTTGTCCGTTTTCAGTGCCGGGATGAACTTGAGCGCCGACTGGTAGCGGGAGGAGATCATGTAGGTCGCCGGGATGGTGGACGACACGATCGCCAGCAGCATGAGGATGTAGTAGCAGGTGCGGATCCAGGGATAGGCCGCACTCAGGTAGTTGTTCATGACGTACACGAGCGGCAGCGGATCATTCATGACTTCGTCGACGAACGGCAGGAAGGTGAAGCAGCTGATGGCCTGCAGCAAACCGCCGAGGATGAGAATGAAGATTCCCAGCAGGCAGCTCTGCTTGTGCGTTTCAATCGGCTGCTCCACGCAGCACATGGTCAGTGCGAAAGCGCTGGAAGCAAACGCATACTTGCAGCAGCTCCACAGGCCGCTCCAGATTGACACGCCCTCCGGAACATACCAGGACGAGAGCAGGGCCTTGACTTGCGGCCCGAACAGGTAGACGACCAGAAGTGAGATCACGACAAAGCCGACCAGCAGGACAATGGTCATGATGGAGTTGGCGTACCGGATGAGTTTGTCGCGGTATTTGACGAGAATGACCGTGATGATGGCGATCAGGATCATGCCGACGATGGTCGAGACGCCGGTCAGCTCGGTGAGGAACGTGCCGGACATGTTTAGGATGATCGACGTGCCGACGACATTGGATAGAAAGACATAGATATCAAAGAGGATCGTGAAGATGCGCTTTCCACCGTATACCTTTTTGGACAGCGCACCGTATTCGTATATTTTGTAGTGGCGGATGATCTCGGACGCGCTCAGGCACATCAGACCGACGATGCCGCACGCCAGAAACGGCAGCCACAGCGAGTTGCAGCCATTGGACAGATAAAAGACTGTGGCGTAGGTGCCGGCGACCAGCGCGGGGCCGACCAGTGCGCCGACGTAAACGCTTGCAACAGAGAACGGGCCGCTGATAGTCTTCCAGAATGATTGTTTCATGTGTTCACCTTATTTCAGAAAGCCGTAGCTTGGCGGCTCTCCGGCCGGGGCCGACCCCGGCCGGAGAGCGCAGAAAATCAGTCGTTGTAGATGACAGGCTTGACCATGTCATCCGGTTTGACGTCCATCATGTTGTAGGCGTCCATGATATGCTCCATGCCGTGGAAGCGGTGCGTGATGAGCTTGGTCGGGTCGAGCCGGCCGGCTTCCATGATCGACAGCAGGCGCTGCATGCGCTTGCGGCCGCCGGGGCACAGGCCGCCGTTGACCTGCTTGTGAGACTGCCAGTAGAGCGTGTACATGCCGGGAATCTCGGTGTCGAACGTCTGTGCCTGCAGGTTGGAGACGATGCCGTTCGGCTTGACCATCTTCAGGCAGCGGGCGAACGTGTCGTTCGTGCCGCCGGTGGTGATGCAGCAGTCGGGCGCAACGCCGCCGGTGAGCTCGAGCACCTGCTCGTCGATCGGGCCGTCCGTGTAATTGAGCACGTCCGTTGCGCCGTATTCCTTGGCGAGCTCGAGCGTGATCGGGCGGCGGCCGATGGCGATGATCCTGCCGGCGCCGCGCAGCGCGCTGCCGGCGACGGACATCAGGCCCACCGGGCCGATGCCCATGACGACGACCGTGTCGCCCCAGGTCACGTGCGCCATTTCCACGCCGTGGAAGCCGGTCGTGACCATGTCGGAGGCCATGAGCGCGTGCTCGTAGGTCAGGCTCTTGGGAATGTAGGTCGCGTTGCAGTCCACCTGACGGATGCGGAAGCGCTCGGCAAAGGTGCCGTTTTCGGTCACGCACCAGTTCATGCCCTGGGCCGCGCCGTTGGCGTCCTGATGGATGTTGTCCTGGCAGTTCGGCCAGGTCCAGTCGGGCGTGACCGCGCCGACACAGACAATGTCGCCGGCCTTGAAGTCTTTGACCATGGAGCCGACTTTTACGAGCCGGGCCACGACCTCATGGCCGAGGATCAGTCCGGCCGGCAGGCCGGCGTGCACCTGATGCGGGTCCGAGGTGCAGGTCGCCCAGGCGACGGCTTCGGCGATGGCGTCCATAGGCTCACAGATGGGTTCCGGTGCGCCGGTGATCTTGCCGAACGTATTGGGAGCAATGATTCCATAACCGTTCATTTCATGGTTCTCCTTTGCTGTTTCAGTTGGCTGCGGAAGCAGGCTTGTTCAGTTTTTTGAGCGGGGAGGTCGCGATCGAGAGCATGACCAGAACCATGCCGACGATGGACACCGCGCCAAAGACGATCCACAGGGTGTTGAAGCCGCCCGGCGTTGCGAGCACGGCGGAGGTCAGCAGCGAGGAGATGAGCTGGCCTGCGTAGACGGCGGTCATCAGGTTGCCGATAATCAGAGCGATCTCCTTGGGCCCGAAGATGCCGTGCGCGACCATGCTCGGGAATGCGGCGTCGATCGGATAGCAGACGCCGGCAGTCACAACGATCAGGACCATAATGAAGCTGGAGCTGTTGGCGCCCCAGACGAGCATGAGGGCAAAGCAGGCGATCATGCAGATGTGCGTCAGCAGGGTATAGCCGCTGCTCTTGAGTTTCTTGAACACGGCGCCGGCGATCAGAAGCGAGAGCGAGGAGATGAGCAGATACACAGCCGTCCAGTTGGAGGAGGCGGTCGCGCTCATGCCGAGGCCCTGCCAGTAGGCGGCGGCGTAGGAAATGATCGCGGAGCAGGCGGTGACGGAGCAGAGCATGCCGATGACGAGCAGCCAGAAGGAGCCAGATTTCAGCGCGGCCTTGTGGGTGACGCCGGGCAGCTTGGCTGCATCGGTGACGGTGTCGTTTTCTTCTTTGGCCGGCATGGGCATCTGGCCGACTTCTTTGGGGGTGCGGATCAGGAACAGAACGGCGATCAGGCCGAACACGAGCGCGATGACGGTGATGATGCGGTAGCACTGCTGCCAGGTGAAGTACTTGAAGAGCTGACCGGCGAGGAACACCCAGATCGCAGCGCCGAAGCCTGCGCCGGAGAGCACGGTGCCGGTGACCTTTTCACGCTGGTGCGAGTCCAGGAACCACTCGGCGATCAGGCCGGAGCAAACGGCGTGCGAGCCGAAGGCGATGGCCACGGACGCGAGCGCGCCGCCGATGTAGAAGCAGATCAGCGTGCCGACGTTCTGGCCGGGCGTCGCAAAGCAGTACATGTTGACGTGCAGTGCGACGGCCAGAATGGAGATCAGCATGGTCCAACGGTAGCCGATCTTTTTCGCGACCGGGATCGCGACGAGGGACAAAAGCAGGTTGACGATGGTGTTGATCGTGCCGATGATGACGCAGGCACTCAACGACCAGCCAGAGTAGGACGCAAGCTGTGCGATGAACACGCCCAGGGTGGTGCACACGCCGATGTTGACGAAGATGACCAGGAAGGCGCCGAGGGCGGCTTTATAGCCGGCAAATTTTTTGTTTTCCATGTTTCGTCCTCATTTTCCTTTCTAATTGGTGGGTGTTACTGCAGACCCATCGCGGCATAGAAACCGTCACGGATGGCCTTGCCGGATTTGCCGACCTGGTTGCAGTCGCCGATGTAGTTGCACTTGGTGTGATACTTGGCGTAGATCTTGTCCGCGATTTCGGTGTTGGACTTCTGGCCGAAAGCGGCGAGAACCGTATCGCCCGCGATCTTGGACTCGGTGCCGTCGTCGACATTGACCACGCGCACGCCGTCCGGCTCGATGCCCACGACGCGCTGAGACGTGTGCAGCGCGATGCCGTATTCCTTCATAAGCTCGTGGATGGTGATGCTGTTGATGAACTGCGCGTCCTTGGCGATGTCGTCCTGCATTTCGATGATGCTGACGTTCTTGCCTTCGCCGTGGAGCTCGATCGCCGCGTCGCAGCCGGACAGGCCGCCGCCGCAGATGACGATGTTCTGCCCGTCAGTGCCGTAGCGGTGGTAATCGAGCACGGTCATGACGTTCGGCAGATCCGCACCCGGAATGGGCGGCACCAGCGGCACGGAGCCGGTGGCAAGGAAGATCGCGTCGGCGCTGCCGAGGATCGGGTCGTCGGCGGTGATCTCCGTGTTCAGGCGCAGGTCGACACCGAGCTTGTTGAGCTGGTTGTTGTACCACCAGATCAGGTCGCGGATGCGGTGCTTGAAGCCGACGGATGCGATCGTGCCGAAGTTGCCGCCGATCTTGCCGCTCTTTTCAAACAGCGTGACCTTGCAGCCGCGCATGGCGGCGACGCGCGCAGCCTCCAGACCGCCGGGGCCGGCGCCGATCACGACGACGTTTTTCGGCTCGGGCAGCTTCGTGATCTGATAGTGGCCCTCCATGCAGGCCTGAATGTTGACCGTGCAGGACAGCTGGGACTGACGGCCCATGATGCGGCCGATGCACTCCTCGTTGCACAGCAGGCAGGGACGGATGTCGTCGCGGCGGTTGTCCTTGAGCTTGTTCGGGAAGTCGGGGTCGGCGATGAGCTGGCGTCCGAACTGAATGATGTCTGCGTCGCCGCTCTCGAGCAGGTCGACGGCCGTTTCCATCGTGTGGCTGCCGCCGTTGATGATCGGCACGGAAACATGCTTTCTGGCCTCCTTGCAGACGTAGGACGTCACGGAGTCACCGTAGTAAACGGTCGGGTAGATGAGATCCAGGTGCTCGTAGCTCGCCACGTCCACGTCGAACGCGTCCACGCCGGCCTTCTCCAGAATGCCCAGCAGCGGCACGCTGTCCTCAAGCGTGCGGCCGCCGTTGAAGCGGTGATCGAGGGAGATGCGGAACAGGATCGGGAACTTCGGGCCGACGACTTTGCGGATCGTCTGCACGATCTCGCAGGCGTAGCGGGCGCGGTTTTCAAAGCTGCCGCCGTATTCGTCCGTGCGGCGGTTCCAGATGGGGGACATGAACTGGTCGATGATGTAGCCGGCGTGTGCGTGCACTTCGATGGCGTCAAAGCCGGAGCGCACGGCGATGTCCGCGTCAATGGCCCAGTCCTTGAGCGACTCTTTGATCTCCTCGATCGTCAGCGCGTGGCAGATGATGCTCGGATCGAAGAAGTTCGGGTTGTCGGACGCGGAGAACATGTTCTCGGTCGCGCCGGTGTCGATGGCGCCGTTGCGGCCGCAGCCGCCGGACAGCTGCAGGCAGACCTTTGCGCCCCATCTGTGGCAGCGCTCGGTCAGCACGGTCGTGCTGGGGATGGAGTGGTAGTCCCACACGGCGATGCCGGGGCTGCCCTGCGCCAGCTGCTTGTTGACGAACATGGCGCCCGTCATAATCAGGCCGACGCCGCCCTTGGCACGCTCTTCATAGTAGCGCATGCCCTCTTCGGTGTCCGTGCCGTCGAGGCGGGGGGTGTATGTACCCATCGGGGACAGGGAGATGCGGTTGCGGAGCTTCATACCGTTGATCTGGATCGGCTCCCAGAGCTTTGTATAATTATAAGGATAAGGCATAGTGGTTCCTCCTGATGTATCTTTGCGGTTCTCGTTTCGGGCTTAGTGGCAGGTCCAGCCGCCGTCGACGGGGAGAATGGCGCCCGTGACGTAAGAAGCCTCGTCGGAGGCCAGGAACACGGCCGCGCCTTCCAGCTCACCGACCTTATCAAGCTCGGACGGCAGGCCCGGACGATCCATTGGGGTGTTGACGCGGATGAAACTGTCCATCGCTTCCATCTCGGCCGGGCCGTTGGCTTCGGACGGGAAGAAGCCCGGGCAGATCGCGTTGACGGTGACGCCGGTGGTGGCCAGCTCCGTGGCCGCGCAGCGGGTCAGGTTCACGACGCCGCCCTTTGCGGACTGATAGCCGGCGACCGGAACGCCGTTTTCACCGACAAGGCCGAGAATCGAGGCGATGTTGATGATGCGGCCGTGGCCCTGCTTGACCATGACCTTGCCGAACTCGCGCAGGCACTTGAACAGGCCCAGCAGATCGGTGTTGATGTCCTTGAAGTATGCCTCGTCGGTCATCTCCAGGATCGGCATCGACGTGCCGCCGCCGGCGTTGTTGATGAGGATGTCGACCTTGCCGAACTCGGCGAGAACGGTATCCAGAGCGGCCTTGACCTCTTCCAGATCATTCACATCGCACTTGACCGGCAGGCACTTGACGCCGAGGGAGCGAACCTCTTCCGCGACCTGATCGAGCTTTTCCTTGCGTCTGGCAAGGATCGCGACGTCTGCGCCCTGACGGGCCATGGCAAATGCAAAACCTCTTCCGAGACCGACAGATGCGCCGGTGACAACGGCAACTTTACCGTGAAGATCGAACATAATGAAACCTCCTGAATTTTTCGTGATGGAAATGTGTTGGAATGATATGTCTGTGTGCAGTGCAGTCCGTTGTGCGCGGTACGGTCTTCCTGCAGTAAAAACCGAAACCGGCAGAGCAGAGCTGCTCGCCTTGCATGGCAAAATAGTAGCAGGGAAAAAGATTGTTTGTCAATTCACGAACTATGTGGACTTCGCGGATTTCATACCCCACATTTTTCACGGATTTCACACATGAAAAACGGCACTCGGAGCCGGTTTTGTTAATTGACACAATTTCGACGCTCGGTTTTGTAACAATTGCACAACAAATGTTCTGCGCATAACAGATGCGTGGAAACCGGAACGCCATCTTTTCCACGAAAATGACATTCTGCGACAAAAATGATGAAAAACGACATTTGACAAATTATTAACGGTACAATATAATGGACACTGTTTTAGAGAAACTTTCGGAAAAGGGGAGACCGGCATGCAAACGGAAGCGAAAATCGATGTGGTTCGGCGGCTGTGTATCAATGCGATCTTGTATCACCAGGATGCGACGACGCTGCTCAATGCTGTTTATGCAAAGATCCAGATCCCGCTGATCGCCTTTGATGAGACCATTGCGCTGATCGCGTATGCCTTTCCGCGCCCGTTTTATTTCGAGGACTGGGAAGAGATCGCGGAATACGGCACCTGTCCGAAGAAGAAGGTCCTGCAGAATCTGCGCGACTATCAGGAAGTGATCTACCGCAATCGCGCGCCGACGGTGATCTCGTGGGGCACCTGCGCCGAGCTGCCCCAGATCTGCTGCCCGATCATCTGCCGCGATTTCCTCTACGGCTATATCGGCATGGCGCCGCAGGCCGGCAGCGACATGGAGGAGATGTCTGTGATCGAGGCGATGCTGGCCAAGACGCTCGGGCGGATTCTCAATGACGAGCAGCGCACGGATGTGCTCGCGCCGGAGCAGTATGTGAGCCATCTGCTGATGCGGGACAAGCCGGATTACAAGGTGCTCGACGCCTACGGGAAGCACTTTTCCCCGCCGTATCTGTTCGTGATGCTCATGAGCCCGGTTGTGAATGAGGCGGAGCTGCAGTATGTTCTGGGCCATATTTGCCGCACACAGCCGCAGGTCATCGGTTGCGCCAGCGAGTCGCGCTATCTGTATTTGCTGGTTGCCGGAATGGACAGTGACACGGCGCGGGTGATGATCAATCGGCATCTGCGCGCCGTCGCGCTGCAGACGGACTATTACGTCAGCTTTTCCGATGTGTTTTATGACATCCGCACGCTGCCGCAGCACAAGCTGCAGGCAACGCTTACGCAGACGGTCAACACCGCGCTCGGCCGCAGTGAGCACGTTTCCTCCTTTGTGGAAAACTACCCGGATATCATCGGCTATTACTCGATTGAGCATTACGGCAAGGCTGCCGTTTTGCCGTATGTGCTGCAGAAGCTGGCAAAGCTGGACGCGCAGGAGGGGAAGGACTATATTCCCACGCTCTCATGCTATCTCGGCAACTCCATGCATCTGTCCCCAACGTCACACGCGCTCAACCTGCACCCCAATACGGTCCGCAGCCGACTCGAGCGCATCGGCAGCATCACCGGACTGGATCTGGAGGATTATGACACGCTGATCCAGCTGCGCACCGGCCTGCATATCTATGACCTGCTGCGCACGGAGGATGCAAAAACGGATACGCACGATCGGGAGGAACGCCTATGAACACCACAGCGACCTGCATCGACTTTGAGAAGATTCTGTTTGATGATCTTACGGCGGAAAAGCCGCTGCGTCAGATCCTGGAGCATGTGCGCCTGCGCACAGGGCTGAATGTGTTCGTCCTCTCCTGCGATTACCGGCCGCTGCTGTATTCGGCCGATCAGCTGCTGACGGCGTATTTTCCGCATCTGTATGAGAGCGGTGAGGATGTGATCTGCTACATGGGTGACGAGGCGGAGCAGACCGCCCTGCGCGAGATCTTCCATCGGCAGACGGCGGTGGTCTGGAGGCCGAGCGCGGACGATCCGTTTTTCACGGTTTTCTATCCAACCGGAAAAGAAGGGCAGCCGATGTGGCTGCTGGCGATCAAATGCAGCACGGAGGCGCAGCTGGCGCTGGCCGAGCAGGCCGCGCCGCTGCTTGCGAGCCTCTGCGCGAGCCAGCTGGCGGATGAGAGCAGCGGCGCGGCGGCGCTCGACGGCGGCGTGGAGACGACGGTCGCGCGCGAGCTGATCGTGTTCGATTCTCCGGCGTCCGGCAGCATGTCACTGGCGCAGTTCAAGCTGCAGTATGGCGCGCTGCTGAGCGGCGAGACGATGAGCCGGTTTTGCCCGCCGTTTTCCATCTGCGCATTTCGCAGCCGCGATCCGCAGCAGGCGGAGGGGGACTATACGCAGGCACTCGCGGAAATGAAGGAGCATTTTCCGGACAGCTTTTCCATCGTCAGCCGCGGCACCCTGTATGCGTTCTTTTATGCCTGTGACCGCAGCTGCTTCAGTGAGCTGGAGAATTTCTCCTATCAGTTTCAGCTCCGCGCCGGCCTGTCCGACCGGTTTGATACGCTCGAAGAGCGGCACTATTTTAAAAAGCAGGCGCGGGAGCTGCTGAAGATCGGCGAACACACGGCCAGCTCCAAGTACGTGTTTCCGTTTTTTGAAAACTACACGCAGCTTTTGCTGTGCAACGCGGCGGACCGCTTCGGCGCGCAGGCGTTTGTGTTGTCGGACGTGGAGCGTCTGCGGGAACTCGACGCGGAAAGCGGGAATAACAACATGCTGCAAACGCTCTGGCAATATAGCCGGTGCTTCAATACGCCGACGGCGGCCGCAAAGGCGCTGTATGTCGACCGTAGCACGCTGCATTACCGGCTCAAGAAGATTTCGGAGCTCATGGAAACGGACCTGGACGTGCCGGCCAGTGCGCAGGCGCTCTCGGCGTCGATCTGGCTGCGTGAGATCTATCGCTTTTCCGACGGCGCGGATAAGCAAAATTAAATACGCCGCTCGCAGGCCGCACGATCGCTCTCGCAGACGAGGATCGTGCGGCCTGCCTGCGTCAGGTTGTTGCCGAGCTGAGGGCCGTGTGCGTCGCAGCTCTCGCAGATGGTCTCGGTCATGCTGCCGCACTGCGGCGCCAGCAGCGGGTGCCCGCCGTCCAGCGGGCGGATCGCCAGCTCCAGCAGCAGGCCCCCCTGCCGGAGGCGGACGGTGTCGTCCGTCAGCGTCAGGATGCGCATGCCGCGGTAAGTGGCGAGCCGGTATTCGCGTCCCGCGAACATGAGCGCGCAGATGCAGCCGGTGAACGCCCCGCCGAGAAACGGGATGTGCGCGATGGAGAGCATCAGCGCGCACGGCGGGGTGAAATCGTTGCACTGCAGCCACAGATAGGACTTCGGAAACGAGCGGCCGGAGTCCTTTTCCGCGTAGCCGCTCCCGCCGCCAAAGACATGCGTCTGCCCGTCCACGGTCACGCGGCCGTGTACCGTGTGCCCCATGCTCACCACGCCGTGACGGCACTGCATCGGCAGGTGGGCAAACGGCCCCATGATGTCCGAGCGCAGCGGCGTCCGGCCGTCATAGCGCAGATCACCGGTCACGCCGGGCAGCCGGATGTGCAGCCCCGTGGGGGAGAACACGCACCCGCCGGTGCGCACCGTGTCGCCCCGGACGTGAAAGTCCGGCATGGCGAAGCACCGCGTGCCGTTCGAGTCGATCATCTGCACAAACGGGCCGTCGGCGGCGCGGCCGGGGATGAACGCGAGCATATAGTCGCCGGTGCGCTGCTTGTAGTACCACCCCGGAAACCGTCCGTCAGACATGGGCGTCCCTCATGGCGGGGTTGTCGATGAGTTCCCCGTCCGGGCCGAAGCGTGAGCCGTGGCATGGGCAGTCCCAGCTGTGCTCGGCAGCGTTCCAGCGCAGCGCGCAGCCGAGGTGCGGGCAGCGCTTCGCGGTCGGGATCACGAAGTCTGCGAGCGTCGCGCCGAGGTTGCAAAACAGCTGCGGGTGCAGCATGCTCCGGTCGGGCGCGAACACCGGCGCGCAGGGGTGCTCCCGCCCCATGACGGCGTCGCACAGGATGTTGGCTGCTGCCATGGACGTTGTCATGTCCCAGTGGTTGAACCCGGTCGCCACATATACGTCCGGCATCGCGGGGCTGTAGCGGCCGATATAGGGGATGCCGTCGAGCGACATGCAGTCCTGATTCGACCAGCGGTACCGCTCGTGCACGCCCGGAAACCAGGTGCGTGCAAAGGCCTCTGCGGCTGCATACCCCTCACCGCTGCGGCCCGTGCGATGGTCGCCGCCGCCGATGAGCAGCAGGTCGCCGTAATTGCGGAAGTAGCAGCCGCTGCCCGCGTCCTCGGCCGTGCAGCCGACCTGCGGCGCGTTGTCGTAGGCGATGACGTAGGAGCGCTTCTGGTAGAGCTTCAGGAAATACCCGCCGTGCCGGTTGAGAAACGGGAAGTGCGTGGCGACGATGACCTTCTTCGCGTGTACGCGGCCGTGCGCGGTGACGGCCGTCGTGCCGTCGAGCGCCGTGACGAACGTGTGCTCGTACATGCGCAGCCCTTTGGCCGCCGTGTTGAGAAACCGCAGCGGGTGAAACTGTGCCATGTCCGGGTAGATCACGGCGTCCGCGACCGGCAGCGGCAGCTGCGGGTCGGTCGTGTACACGGCGTCAAAGCCGAGTTCGTGCAGCAGCTCGGCCTCCTCCCGCAGATGATCCTGCCCGGTCAGCGAGTACATGACCGAGGGGCGCGTCTCGAGCGCGCAGTCGATGTGCTGCGCCAGCGCGCGAAACTGTGCCAGCGCGTCCAGATTCGCGCGCAGGTACTGCTGCGCACGCTCCATGCCGTATAGGTTGGCAATGTCGCGGTACAGGGTGTCGTGCTGCGTGGTCAGCACGGCGGTCGTGCCCTTCGTGATGCCCTCGCCGATCTGCCGCGCCTCGAGCAGCACGTTGTCGATGCCCCGCGCGGTCAGCTGCGCCGCGCACAGCACACCTGCCATGCCGCCGCCGATCACGCACACCTCGGTGTGCACATCCTCCCGCAGCGGCTCGCCCGGCGTGTGCGTTGTGCCGTCGGTCCAAAGAAAGTCCATAGGCTCCGGCTCCTTTTTCATTTTTTCCTTAGGATTTGCCGTTTCGGGCGGGGTATGTGCACAGACGCAAAAATGCCGCAGGCGGCTGCCTGCGGCATTTGCAATTGCTATTTGGAATGTTACAGCATGTTTTCGCCGGTCTCGAGGCCGATGACCTCGTCTACTGGCAGCGAGAGGATGATGCCGTGCGCGTCCGTGCGCAGGCCGCAGGCGTCGCTGATCGCGTTCATGACGGCGGCCTTCTTTTCGCGCGGCGTGACGATGACGACGAACTCCTCTTCCTCCTGCATGGAGATGCCGAGCTTCTGGCTGATGCGCTCGGTGTTCTGCCGCCGGCCCTTGAGGATCGTTCCGCCCATGGCACCGGCGCTTCTGGCCGCGTCGATCGCGTCGCTGCTGTAGCCGTTGCTGAGCGCGACCCAGATGGCGGCGTAACCTGCGCTGGTCTGCATATCGGACATATCGCTATCCACCCTTTCTTCGATCTTCTGTTCTATCGTCTCGCGCGCCTGGTCGTTCAGGAGCTGGAGCATCGGCCGCTGCAGCCCCGTGACCGGGATCGTCAGCACGATGCCGCCGCCGCGTTTGTGCAGCGGGATGCGCTGCTGCAGCGCGTCGAGCAGGTCGCGCACGAGAAATTTCGGCAGCAGCCCGATCGTGAGCAGGCGGCCGCTGCCGCTCAGGCCGAAGATGTCGAGCATCTCCGACGGCGCGGTGCCGTGCCCCTGGCACTGGTAATAGATCGGGATGCGGAAGTTTTGAAACGTCTGCTCGAGCTTGCGGCGGTATTCATGGTTGGTAATGATGAGCACCATGCGCGGTGCGAGTCGGTTTTCGGCATGTATCATATCTCTTCGTCCTCCAGGTCGATGACGCCGTCATCGGACAGCAGGTCAGCTTTGTTTTGCGCCACGGCTTTGGATCTATGTACGTAAAGGACACCCATGATCTGGATCGCCACCGGCGGGGCGAGCGCGACGAGCGCCACGACGCCGAAAGCGTCCGTGACGACGTTGCCGCCGAGCGCTGTGCACGCGCCCATGGCCAGCGGCAGCAGGAAGGTAGAGGTCATGGGCCCGCTTGCAACGCCGCCGGAGTCGAAGGCAATGCCCACGAACACGGACGGCACGAACCGCGCGAGGATGAGCGCGAGCGCGTAGCCCGGGATGAGAAACCACAAAATCGAAATGCCGGTGAGGACGCGGATCATGGCGAGCCCGAGCGAGATGGACACGCCGACGGAAAGCCCGATGCCCATGGCCTTAGCGGAGATGGCGCCGTCTGTAATCTCCTCGACCTGACGATTGAGAACGTACACGGCGGGCTCTGCGCGAACAATGAAATAGCCCATGACCATAGCGACGGGAATGACGACAGCGGAATATTTATAGGAAGCTAACTGCTGCCCGAGGTAATGACCGGCGGGCATGAAGCCGACATTTGCACCGGTAAGAAACAGCACAAGGCCGATGTATGTATAAACGAGGCCCATGCCAATCTGGAATAATTTGCGTTTAGAAAGCCGCAGAACAAGAAACTGCGCCGCGAGGAAAAAGAGAATAATCGGCAGGAGAGAGACGGCAATCTCGATGAGGTAGGTCGGGATGCCGGTGCGGAACAGTTCGAAAAGCTCCGAGGAATCCTGCATTTCGGGCAGGATGGGCGGCGTGTAGGTGCTTTCATTCGGATTATAGATGATGCCGAGGATCATGACGGCCAAAATGGGGCCGATGGACGAGAGCGCAACGAGGCCGAAGCTGTCGTCTGCCGCATGATGGTCATTACGGATGGACGCAATACCGACACCAAGTGCCATGATAAAAGGAACGGTCATGGGTCCCGTGGTCACACCTCCGGAATCAAACG
>ERZ780195.2139-NODE-2139-length-14125-cov-2.833689_pt1 | contig 14125 bp, 16 predicted proteins | sample MGYA00511017_ERZ780195 | MGnify/ENA primary metagenome ERZ780195 (study PRJEB29588, sample SAMEA2159974) | human gut metagenome | biome: human gut; feature: human-associated habitat; material: faeces | place: Denmark | collected 2008/2010 ...
TTTGGTTCTGTATGCTGTTGCTCTCGCCGCCGTCCCTGTCCTCGTCGCCTACGGATAGGCGGGAATAAAGGGCTGTGATTTTATTGTAATTGCTCATGTGCATATCCCTCCTGCGTCTATAAAGGTGTTGTTTACAGTTAAGATTATGCACTCCAGCGCGCCGAGCCATACTCACGTCCTTTGCGGAACTTCTTCGCGTCTTTGCCTTTGAGATACACGGCAAGCCGGAGCAGCAGTCCAGCAAGCAGACCGACGAGCAGATCGGCAGGATGGAAACTCGGCAGCGACGAAGCAAAGGCGGAGGCAAAGCCATCGCCCAGGTGCGGCAGCTTTTCGGAAAGAACTGTGCCTTCCGTCATGCGCCACGCCTGCCCCAGCTTGGTGGCGTATAGACCGATCATGAAGTAGGGCAGATTCAGCGCAAGTTTCTTTTTCGCTGCTTCGGAAATCGTGAGAGTATGTTTCTTACGCTTGCTCATCGGCTCGGCTCCCTGTTTCGGATTTTCCCGATGGTCTTTGTTGCCTGTTCCTTCGCTTTTTCCAGCCTTTGGAGAACGGAAGGGCGCTCGGACTGCGTTCGGGCTTTTGTGCTGGCCAGTTCCTTGAGCGCAGCGGTTAAAGCGTCCGAATCGCGGGCTTTGAAGAACACCAGAACGCGCGGCTTGTCGCCGTCCACTTTGCGGATTGCATAATCCACGCCGTATCTGCGGGTGATCCGCTGAAATTCCTTCAAGTCCTGCCCGGACAGCTCGATGTTGCTTACGCCCTGATTCTGCCCGACCAGCTGCCTGACCGTCTGTTTGCCGCGGTGTTTCACACCGGGCGCAGACGGATTTTGACGGTGCGCCAGCAGCCTGAGCGCGGCGGACTTGAGGGTGTGGAGGCTGAATTTGGTGCCGTTAATCATCAGGGTTGCGCTTTTCTGCTCGATTTCTTCCTGCATGAAACCCTCCTTTTTCGTTTAATGGGTATGAAAAAAGCGGCCAGCTTCAACTGACCGCCAGTGTGTGGATAAGGATTATTTCTGAATGAGTTTCAGCACATCGTCTTCGGAAAGCTCGGTCACCTGCGCAATCTGCTTGATGGAAAGACCCATCTTGGACAGGCGCAGTGCCGTTTCGCGCTTTTCCTCCTTGACACCTTTGACAACGCCTTCGGCAATTCCATCGTTAATCAAGCCTTGAATAGCTTCACACATATTGACCACCTCCGAATGATCGTCAATCTTGAATTTAGTGTTGGTCATGGTGCGGGGTATGTTTTTCATTTCAGACGATAGTAGCAGGTGTTTTTACCGTTGCCTTCTCGTTTCAGTTCGCCGGATGCAACTAATTTACGCAGCGCGCCTTCTATTGAGCTGACGCTCAAAGCAGGGCAGAGTTCACGAATATCCTGCTTACTGAAACGACCGATTTTGTTCAGCGTTGCCTGACGTACCGTTTCAAGCGCCGGCTTTTTTTGTTCGACCAACGAGAAGCGATCCTCAAAATCGCGGTAGGCGGAGAGGATGATGCCCAGCAAATATTTGATAAAGGGAACGGCATCTTCTGTCCCCTCGTGCCAACCTTCCTGTGCTTGACGAAGCGCGGCATAATAGAGGTCTTTATTTTGGGCGATTTTGGCTTCCAGCGAGATATATTTGCCGACATAAAAACCATTTCGGTACAGAAGCAAGGTCGTGAGCAAACGGCTCATCCGTCCGTTTCCGTCATTAAAGGGATGAATACAAAGGAAATCGTGGATGAAAATCGGAATAACAATCAAAGGTTCAGCTTCCATGTTGCCGATTACGCGGTTATATTCATCGCAAATGCGGTCAAGGGCTTCCGGCGTTTCAAAAGGTGCAAGCGGCGTAAACAGCGTTTCGGTATGACCGTCTGGATCAGTGGCGCTGATATAATTCTGCACGCTTTTTGTCTGCCCCGCCATAGGGTTGTTCATGTGGCTGTACAAAACTTTATGCAGCTGCAAAATGTAGTTCCGCGTAATTGGAATGGCATCAAAATTTTCGTGGATGATATTCAGCGCATCACGGTATCCGGCAATTTCCTGCTCATCTCGGTTTCTGGGCGCAGTTTTTTCTTCGACCAACTGGCGGATACGTGTGCTTGTAGTGACAATCCCCTCAATCGCATTGGATGCTTCGGTGCTTTGAACCTTGGCGATTTCCACCAGCTTTTCCAATTCTTCCGGGCGCTGCTTGAGATACATCTCCTGTTTTCCGGCTTCTTTATAGATTGCAGCAATCAACCCTAAGATTTCAGAATCCCATTTTTGTTCGCGGATTGCCGTGTAGTGAAAATCTCTCATTCTCTTACCTCCGACCGTTTTCCCTTGAATTATGGCATAGATTAAGGGAAACATCAACCCTTTACGAGCAAAATTCCCTTATTATTTTATCCGATTTAAGAGAAAGCATATACCATAAGCAGACAATGAAGAGAATGAGGGGATTCACCCGCGCACCCAATCCTTCACGCACCGATTGAAATCGGAAACCCGCTCCAAAATCCACTCGGCGGCATACGGCAGAATAAAGACGCAGAAGCTCCCTGCGAACATGGCTGCGGCTTTCCTGAGCGTGACCTTGCCGAACAGCAGACAGCAGCAGGCGATGAAGAAAATCAGCGCCGCCAGCTTATTGGTGATGAACTGCGAAATGCCCAGCGCAAAGATGCCGAGCCATTCCATCAGCGTCAGCAGGGCGATCAGGGGCAGGCCAACCAGTTTCAGCAGGAACGTCATGTTCCGCACCTCCGTAACGTTATCGGTGTTCCTTCTTGAGCAGCCGCATCAGACCGAGCAGGACGGAAGCCGCCATCATCAGCAGACCGACGACCATCGACGGCGCAATCGGGAAGTCAACGCCGGTCTGAATGACGGGCGTGTTGGTGATGCGTGCGAGCTTCTGCGGTGGGATGTAGGATTCGTCAATGGTGAACGTGATTTCCTCGTCGGTTCTAGCATAGCCGTCCAGCGGGCGGGTTTCGCGGATCAGATAGCTGCCCGGCGCGAGGTTGTCAGCGCGTACAATGCCGTTTTCATCGGAAACCAGCTCTCGAATGAACGTCCCCTTGTCGTCATACAGACCGAAGCGAACGCCGGAAAGCGGTTTGCGGCGGTGATCCGTTTTCTCGAACTCGTAATGGTTCGGGATGTTGACCAGCGTAACCGTCTGGTCGTTCTTCCAGTTATAACCGACGTGGAAGGGATAGTCGTTCATCAGGTTAAAGCCTTCCGGCGCTTCATCCTCGCGAAGAATCCAATCGCCGACTGTGAAGCCTGTGATTTCAAATTCGCCCTTTTCGTCGCTGACGGCATGGGCGGCGACTGTTCCGCTCTGCGCGTCAATCAGGGTGAAAGAGATACCCGCCAGCGGGTTTCCTGCCGTATCGACCTTCTTGAAGGTCAGCTTCATGCGCTCGTTGGGAATGACGGCAATCGGCTCGGTCGGGTTGACGAACGTGCCGTCAAGGGTCAATGTCACCTGCGCGCCGCTGGGCAGGTAGCCCGGAAGCGGTTTGCTTTCGACGACAGTATAGCTTCCATACGGGATTTTTTCAAACATGGCGATGCCGTCTGCATCGGTTAGCACTGTAGCGACGACTGCGCCGCGCTCGTCTTTCAGCGAGAACGCCACGCCCATCAGCGGCTCGTTATGCTCACCGACCTTTTTCAGCGTGAAGCGCGTGAAATCGTCACGCAGAACGGTATTCCCGGAAACCTGCCCGTTCTCATTTACGGTAAAGGAGCAGGTCGTTTCGTTCAGCGCGTACCCTTCGGGCGCAAGCACCTCTTTGAAGGTATAGCGCCCCGGCGTAACAGGGATATCGGGGATTTCGCCGTTTTCATCGGTAACAGCGCGGTAAATGACTTCTCCCTGCTCATTCTTGACCTCGATCTCTGCGCCCGGAACGGTTTCTGCGCCGGTGATATCGGTTTTGGTCAGCGTGACTTTGGTGTAAATCAGCTCGTTACGCACCGTTCCATCCAGTGAAACGCGGATGACGGGCGCATCGTCCGCCTGATTTTCGGGGGAAATCCGTACATCGAAGCGGTTCGGGTTGAGCTTCCAGCCCTTCGACCCGTCCAGCTCCCGGATGGTATATGCGCCGTGCGGCAGATTGCCGGAGAAGGTCAATTTGCCGTGCATATCGGTCATGCCGACGGCGATAAGCGTATCGGCGGGCAGCATACCGTCCGCATAATGGATGTCGTCGGCATTGTACAGACCGAACACAAAGCCCAGCCCATAGGTTGTGGTCAGCACTTGGCGGATGTATCCGTCTGCGTCCGTATAGGGTTTGAGGATTTCTTTTTCCTTTTCAAGATGAATTTCGGCGGACAGATATTCGTTATGCGCTTTGACGGTGACGGTCACCAACGGCGTGTGTCCGTCGATGGATTTCAGCTCGACTTCATACACCTCATCGCTGAGCGCGTATCCTTCGGGCGCGGCAATCTCCATCAGCTTGTACTTACCCAGCGGCAGCTCCTTCGACCAATCTGCGCCCGTTCCGCTGGTCGTGATGGTGTCCACTAGCTCATCTTTTTGATACCAAACTGTACCATCGCCGCCGACGATTTCTTCCGCGGCGCGTACTTCAAAAACAGCATCCGCAAGGCAGCGTTCTTCAAAGACAGGAGACTGATATTCAAAGCCCATTTCGGTTTGAGTTTCAAAGCCGACGAGCTGCAAGCCCTTCTTTTCAAGGCGGATCTGTCCCATCACGGCTTCATTGGGAATCTCGATGTCCAGCTCGTATACCTGATCGGCGGTATCGCCCGTCTTGCCGACGAACACGGGCAGGCTTTCCGTCCGAATCAGATATCCTTCGGGAGCTTGAATCTCCTCGATGGAATACAGCCCCCAGCCGACTTCTTCGGGCAGCGTCACGCAGCCGGATTCATTGGTGGTGAACGTGTCGAACGTCTGCTTTTTCGGGTAGTAGACGGTCTGCGTCACGATGTTGCCGTCTGCGTCCTTGAGCTTGAAAGACGTGCCCGCCAGCGTGACAGTTTTGCCGGTTCTCGCATCCGTTTTGATGAGCCGCAAGCGGTAGAGAATCGGGCGGTCATTGAGCGTCAGGATGGGTGGCTGGATGAGATTTTCTTCGCCGGTGATTTCAAAGAGGATCGGCTTTTTGATTTCAAACCCGTCTTTTCCGACCGTCTGCTCCAGCACATACACGCCATACGGGAGCAGTTTGGTTTTGGCATAACGAAGATGGTCTGCGGGTGCAGAAGGTCACCACCTCCACCGGCACGACCAAGTATACCCTGCACGGAAAGAACATTGTGCATATGACGGGCGGCAGCAACACCCTGCACTTCTTCTACGATGGGCAGAACAAGCCGGCTGTGGTTTTGTCCAAGGAACTGCTTACGCCTACCTGTACAACCTGCAGGGCGACGTCATCGCGCTGGTTGACGCAAACGGCAGCAAGGTAGTAGAATACAAGTACGATGCTTGAGGCAAGCCGATCAGCAAGACGGGTACCCTCGCCAGTACTCTCGGTACGGTGCAGCCTTTCGGGTATCGTGGATATGTCTATGATGAAGAGACGGGGCTCTATTACCTGAGGAGCAGGTATTACAATCCGACTTGGTGCAGGTTTGTCAATGCAGATGACACCGTTGAAAACTGAACGGTATATATCGGATGTAATCAGTTTGCCTATTGCATTAACAATCCTGTCTTCAGAATTGATGAAGCAGGCACTCAGTCGTTGGCTGCACCTGTGTGGGATTTTATTAAACAAAATGGTGCTCAATATGCCATGGCTGATGGTATGCTTCCAATTGGTGATAATACTATCGTTGCAGGGGCGTTTATCGCAGCCGGATGTCTATCTCTGGTGGATGCAGGAATCAGCATATATAATTCGATTTTCAATTCCCCTACCACTGTACCTGCACTAAGCAAAAAATCGATTGGGAATCTGGTGATAAGAACCATATTTGGGGATGCTCTAAATACCATGGTTGTCATGACTGGAGTCCATTTGGAATTGGCCCAAACGATCCTAAAGGATGGGATAAGCTACTCCCTCTTTTGAAAATTGTTGCCGATCAAGGACAGAAATGGAATAATCCGAACCAGACCAAACCTATTCCAAACGTGGAATACTATATTTATCGTTTTGAACAATATTCTTGTTCCATTATCTTTAAGCTTTTTAACAACGGTGGTCAATATTCAATTTCGGATGCGTACCCAATACCGTAAACAGGGGGATGAATAACCGTGACTAAACAAATTAAAGATACCATTTCTAAAATGGAAAAGGACAAAAAACGATTAGATATCTACAGATACTTAAAAGAACAGTGGAAGTGCTATCCCGAATCGTCTCAGTTGTCTGTTTTAATTATTCAGCAAATGGTTTCTTTTTTGCTTGAACTTGAATCGCCGTGGGCTATATCAGAAAATGCGAATGAGTATCAATGTTATGCTGCTTTTTTGCAAGAAGTTCTTCAATATGGGATTCAATACCATAGCAAAAGTAAAATGTTTCTATGGCAGTTGTGCTACTACCTTGCGGGTATATCAACCTACCATTTTCTGTATGGTAAAGTTATTCAACTTGGATCGGCTAAGGATCTATTAAATCAGCTTTTAGACCAGGCAGACAAGCTGTTTCCGGACAGTAAGTTATTTCAACTTATTCCGTTGTTTCAAAAGGCTGATACCTCATGGAAAGCAAAGTTGCAGAAAAGTGAAGTAGTGTCTATTCGCAATGAAATAGCAGAATGGAATTTACAGGCCAATGCGGTTGATCAAGAGTTGCTTGACTTGTTTGATTTTCCTGATTAAAGCATATCTGGTGAATTACCTGCTAAGCAGAATCACTGATAAAAAGTAGATTGGGGCTGTCAGAATAATTCCGAACATTCTAAGAGAGAAAAAATCTAAGGAACCTCTGATTTAATCGAAGCCCTGAACGAAACGATAAAATATGATAACGGGAGGATTATCACATGCTTCCTCTTAATTTGAAACCATATGCAGTTAATTGGATTGAAAAGGAATGTAAATCTAGTTGCAACATTTCGTCAAATGATAGTATGAACCTTTGCATCGGTTTACACGGGAGATTAAAGCTCTCTATTGTTGGTCGAAATCAAATCCTACCTAAAGATGGTGTAATAATAATTTCTCTGCACATGCGAAACGGAAATTCCATTCCCTTGTTTGATAGTAGAAAAGACGGCTATGGTTCATTGGATGAGGAAGAATCTCAATTTGACTGTACCCATCCATTCCTCCCTTTGGCTGTTTGTCCCAAATGTCAAAGTTCAGAATTTCAACTTCATTTTGACTTCGAATATCCTGAGCTAAATGAGCTTGATATTTTAGGTATATCTAGACCTGATAAAGCATTCACTTGGATTTGGATTTCATTGACTTGTTCACACTGTCGATCTGTTTTCCATTGTAACTTAGAAACTGATTAGCAGCGTATATACGATGGTATTCGAAACATACTAATGTTCTTAGTTATCCATGTTGAGGGAATCATGACTACCTTACAAGGCTGGATTGACTCTCGAGAAACCGCAAATGAAAAGCCGCATCCTTATACAGTCTTGCTGAAAGGATTGGTTTGGTAAGGAGAGAGAATATGGAAATTGAAAAACTAAGCTGGTCGAATACTATTGACGAGCAAGAAAAAGCTGTATCCGAGTTAGCAAATTCCAGAGATATTGATCTCAAAGAGCTTATTATGCCATTTGGAAAAAAAGATTGTTGGGCTAATTGTGCCAAGGTAATCTGTGCTAGGTCGGATAAAGAGATAATCGAGGTTGCTCTAGAAATGTTTGAATGGCTTCAAGATTTGAACTGGCCAGGCGCAATGGATATCGTATCAAGACTGAAAAAATTGCCTACTGACGTACTTAGAAGATTGTACCAAGTTTCCCTTGATAAGGCAAAGAATGATGAAGAATGGTTATTTTTTTGAAGGAAGAATTGGGCTATCTAGATGTTTGAAGTGGTAGTTTCGGGATAGCCCCATAGTGGAGTATTCTTGACATAGTGCTGAGTACATCAAAATTATGGTAAGAATTTGTTTTAGGAGAATATCGGAATAAAGGTAACTGCTCAATAATTCCCCGGCACAGAAAAGTCGTGGTTCCTGGTATTCACACTGCTGAGAACCACGACTTCATTTCATTTGATCAGGGAAGCAGATCATCAATCTCAAAGGTACCGGCAAGTATTATGCGCAAATTCATTTACAAGTCTGGCAGCACGCGAACAAGTCCACGATGTACCCGCATGATCGCGGCGGCAACATGACCTAGTACAGCGAATATGCCTACACCACGGGCACGCTGGACACGGCGACAAAGACCATTAATTATGTCTACGGTGATACAAGCTGGAAGGACAAGATGGCCTCCATCGACGTCAAGGCGATCTCCTATGACGCCATTGGTAATCCGCTGAGTGATGGCACTTGGAGCGTATCGGTGTCCGTCCAGATCAGTTTGCCGTCTGCGTCGTCCGTGCCGTACAGATAACGCACTTCGCACCAATCGCGCCCTAAAGCGTCCTGCTGAACGGATTCCATAGAAACAACGGCATCGCGGGTGAACACGCCCTGCCAATCGTCGCCGTTATCATCTTCCGTCATGGTTTCGTCGATGGAAAGATAAACGCGGGTTTCGGTGGTGACGGCGGCGTAATCCCCGGTTTGCAGAAACGGCGCTTGCGGTTCGGGCGCAGGCGTTGCTTCCGGGGCTTCTTCGCTTATGGTCAGCTCGCCAAGGAGAACGAATGCATCCATATAGCCGATGTCGGAGGTGATGAAGCCGCAGGGACGCTGTTCTTTCAGTGTTTGGCGTTTTTCCTCGGAGATGGAAATATCGGCTATATCCGATTTGGCAATGTAGCCGGAAAGGGGTTCGTCTGCATAGGTGAGCCACCAGACCTTGAACGCCGTTTCGGTTTCTTCGGTGATAAGCAAAACGCCGCCGTCCTCTTTCAAGGTGAACAGCGGCGCGGTCAGGGCGGTATCTTCGTATATGACGGATTCTGCGTAAGCAGCGGCATACGCATAGCCGTATTCCAAAATCGCTTCGGATACAGAAAACGCTTCCTCATCGTCGGGAAGCGGGCTTTCTTCGGGGACGGGCGTTTCTTCGGCAGGAACTTCTTCAGCAGGCGGTTCGTCCGTCGAGTCTGTATCAGGCATTTCTTCCGGGACTTCGGGAGAAGGGGTTTCCTCGATATCCGAATCGGATGGTTCGGGCGTTTCATTGGGTTCTTCCGAAACGGGCGGTTCGGTTGGCTCGCAGGTTTCTTCGGTCGGGAAATCGGAAAGATTGGGTTCTTCGACGGTTTCCGGCTCGTCCTGTTCGACGATTTCCGTCTGAATGGGGTTTTCGACAGCTTCTTCCGAGAGGACGGAAATCGGAAAAGTGGTCAGCAGGAGCGCGGTTGTCAGCAGCCACGCGAGCAGTCGTTTTCGATGGGGTTTGCGCATATCACAACCTCCTTTGAAATGGAAAAAACCGCTCAGCAAAATTCTGAGCGGGAAAGTGTAATGATAGAGTTATCTAAAGGGCATCTTGAGGGACATCTTAGGGGGACATAGAGGGACATCTTGGAGACTATGCTGTTCAAATTCAGCGGAATAACCCTGAATGGATATTTTGAAAAGATTATTTGGAATATGGTCCGCAGAATATTTTCAGAGCAGCGATGTCATATATACAGGGAGGTAGGTGAAGTTGTTTTCTTTTTTGAGATCATTGCTGTGAAGAACATAGATTTTACACTTCATTGCCACACATCACCCTTGAATCACGAAAACGAGATTTTTGAAAGCCTAAATAATCACGAAAACAAGATTTTTAGAAAGGCGAGATATGTAGCATTGAATAATTCCTTTGAAATGGAAAACCCGCTCATCCGTGAGGAGGGCGGGTTGAAAATAAAATTCTTCTTGGTTATCTCTTTCCTAATTCTACATGGGATCTTATTAGTGCTTTCATAAAAAATTCGTATAACCTAGTATAATCAGCATATTTATCTGCTGATTCTAAAGCAGTGTAGTATTCTTCTTTTACCTCTAATTTTGTATAAGTCGGAATCAATCCATATCTGAGAAACATCAGATTCAAGAAGGCTCGGCTGGTTCTTCCGTTTCCATCTCCAAATGGATGTATAACCGTAATTCGATGATGGATTCGTAGTGCAGATTCAATGATTTCACTTTTTCGCATATGAGAAAAATTAGAATCAAGTTCTTTAACCGTGTCATTCAGTTTTGATAATTCTGAATAAATATCACGAAAGTCAACAGTTTCAAATTTAGCCCCTAGAACGACGGGATTGCTTGTCCGAATCATTCCACCATATTCAGGATGGGGCATACATGAAAATAATGCACGATTCAGTGGAATTAACGTAAATACGTCAAAGTGTTCGCTGGTACTCATTGAAAAGACATCATCATACATTGACGAATGACCTGCTACATGGCAGTATGCGTCATACGATTCATCGCAGTATACGCTTAGGTGGCGTTTGTTTTCTAAATCTTCGACAATTTCAGCGGTTGCTTCTTTTGTCGTTGCAACACCCTCTAAACGTGAATCATTATAAACATAATTTGTTTTGAAAATGTGCTTGGCATACTCTGTTTCAACGCTATTTTTGATCCAAGTCCATGCATCAAAAAGACTTTCATATAAGGATAAATAGCTCATCCCAAGCTCCTGACGCCTATGATCAGGTTTGAATTTTTTCTTATCGTTCTCTAAAAAACCTAAAGAGTAATCAAATAAGTTTCGGATACGATAATAACAAGCACTAAAACTTACACCAAAGTGATCTGCGATTATAAGAACATCGTCCTCATTCAGAAGATCATGTTCTTCCAGCCGTTCATCAATCTTTCGCAGCAGTTCTCTCTTGGGCATTAGCAATGCCGATGCGAAACGATCAGCATACTTTTCAATAGGAGCGTTGGTTTTCATCATACACACACAGGAATTTCTATCTTTGATAAAATGACATAATTCATGTGCTGCTGTGAATCGTTGCCTGATAATTGGTCTTTTGGAATTAATGACAACTAAATCTGTGTCGTCTGTATTTTCCTTTGGAAAATACAAACCTTCAATTCCATCAAAAGCCCTAAAAACAAAACCGATGCCGAGGCTCGTTAGAATCTGAAATGGGTTTATAGGATAACTCACTTCATGATTGCTTGCATAGTCATTTAGAAAACGCTCTGCTAAACCTTGGGCATCAGTTCGGTATTGTTTCACTTCGTTAATTTCCAGCATATGTTACTCCTTTTAGCGATTTGCCATTGCTTTTTTGAATGCTATAAGGTTGAGTATCTCTTGCTGGTCATTTTCAGACAATTCATCGAAGCCGCGTGCAAAAACCACGGTTTTCGGATTGTCTGCTCCTTCGGAATTAAGCAGATAATCCGCTGATAAATGATAGAGCTTGCAGAATTTTTCGAGTTCATCGGCGGAAATTTTGCGGTTTCCCAACTCGATTTGAGTCATAGTTGAACGACCAATACCAAGGCATTCTGCTACATACCCTTGCGAAAAGCCGAGTTCAACGCGTGCCGTTCGTAACTTTTCATAGATACTTTTCATAGATTATCCACCCCCTTAACTAATATAGTATATCATGGATGTTAGAAAAGTCAACATCAAATGTTGATTTTTCTAACAATTGGCAATGGAAGATGTCTGATTCATATGCTATGAGATTTATCAGTTATGATTGGAAATTTGAGCATGATTCAAAAATCCTTTGCTCAAGCCTAAAAATGTATGTGCATCGTTTAATCCTCTCTGACCGCCATCACGACAAACCGACCATCCGTGACGCTGTAGGTGCGGTCGCAGGTGATGAGCGTCAGAATGTGGTCGTCGCCGGTTACGGTCATATCGTTCTCATGCAGACTTGCGGACTTCACAAAATCCATGAAGCGTGCAAAATCATCTTCGGTTTCAAAATCGGCTTTTTCCGGCGCGAAATCATCATAGCGCATATTGAACGCGGCGAACACCTTGTAGGTATAAGCACCGTTCAACGTGTCCAGATGAATTGTCCGATGCGCCTGATAGAACTCCGCGTTCTTGTAGGAAAGCAGCGGGCTGAACATCACGGTCGGTTTGGAGCGGATATTGTGACCATAGATGGCGATGTTGCGGGATGGTCGGCTGAAGCTGGTATCGCCGGTGGCAAACAGCGTTCCCAGAGAGCTGGTCGAGCCGGTAAAGCTGTGCTTGAGATAATAGGCGGTATCGTAGGTGAACACGACTGGGAAATTGACGGGCGTGTTTGGGATGCTCAGCCATGCGGCAAAATCACTGTTCTGCGCTTTGCAGGCTTCAAGGTCAATGCTCGATGTGCGGGCAGGCGCGGAAGATGCGGGAATATCTTCGCTCAAAACATCGCCGTCAAGCGAGCTGATAAGGTCGTTCAAAACGGAAGAATCCGCTTCGGACGGCGTGACGACAGGCGGTTCGGATGCCTGCGGCAGCTGCACAGCGGAACTCAGCGCTTCGTACTCCGCCGATTCCTGATCGAGCTGCTTCTGCCAGCCGAGAATCGGCAGCAGGAACGCGAGCAAGCCAACAAAAAAGAGCAGCACAACAGCCGCTCCAATCCACTTTTTCATGGTGTATTCTCCTTACAGGTTCATTTCTCCGCGGATGCGCTCGATCAGCGCACGACCGTCGAGCGCGGTAAACTGCGAAAAGCGCTTGGAGCAGAAAAACCGCTCAAGCTCCACGAGGTCATACCAGGCTTTAGGGTTGTGTTCGCCTTTGACGTAGACGCAGTGAAGCAGGCGCTTGTAGTCGTGGACAGCCTGTTCCACAACAGCATTTGCCAGAAGCTCAAAGCCCCTTTCGGAAATAAAGGGCTTGAAGGTGATGATCGGCAGCTTTGCTGCATCCGTTTTAGGCATCGCCAGCCACCCTGCGGCAAATGATGCTTCCGCAGCGGGAAACCTCGCAGCAGGCATCATCCGACCAGAACGCCGCTTCAAGTTGATCGTTCAGCCATTTTTCATTGCTTTCAACAGGCTGCGTCAGCGGGTCGCCGTGGTCTTCCGGCTGATAGGCAAGCACGTCTTCGTCAGGGTCAAGCAGCAAAGTTTCGTCCAGCCAGCCTATGGGCGCGGCATCCGTGCTGCCGCCTGCATCGTCTGCTGATTCCTGCTGTTCCATCGAATCCATCCCATCCGGGCTTTCGGGAAGGTCAACGGGTTCGGGATGGATAGGATGGATGGACGGTAAGGGTTTTCTTACGCAGGGTTTGGTGACGATGGTTTTAGGAACGATGGTATTTCTTTGCACGGGCTTTACCGTTGGCGGTGAAACCGTGGATGGCTTGTCCGCAGCGGGTTTATCCAGTACGGGCTTTTCCGGTTTTGGTGCTTCCCGTATCGGCTTTTCGTAGATGGTGTAGGTCGCCGCGGCAAAGTGGCCGTCGGTGCTGCGCTCACGGCGGCGCGCCACGTAGCCCTGTGCTTCAAGCTCCTTGACGATGGCGGCAACAGCGTCCACGCCCTCTTTGCACTTGGCCGAAAGCCCCTTGATCGTGAAATTCCAGCCGTCGTGTTCGGAGAGCATCAGGGCAAGCAGCCCCTTGGCTTTCAGCGAAAGGTTCGTGTCGCGGAGTGCCGCGTTGGTGATAATCGTGAAGTCGCGCTCATGCGCGGCGCGGATGATAGCCATAGATAATCCTCCCTGTCAACTGTTAAAAAAAGTTTTTTGGAAACTTGACAGCTTTCAGCGTTCCGGCGCACGGGATTTCGTGCGCTTCATCCCTTCAAGCACCTTGCGCATACGGCGGTTTACGTCGTCGAGCGTGCTGTCCTCCGGGAAATAGGAGCGCCATTCCTTCGCCGTATCGAGCATGGAAAGAATCGAGGTTTCCATTTCTTTCGGCGTTGCGGATGGGGAGAAATATTGGGATATCTGTCTGCTTTGCAGCACGACCCTTTCGGTTTCCGGCTTTTTCTGCTCGGACATGATCGCCAGCACCATATCTTCGGTCAGTTTGCCGTCCTGCGAAAAGCGTTTCAGACGTTGCGCCTGAGAAAGCGACGGCGTGGACTGCTCGCTGTCGATGGTT
>ERZ780195.2143-NODE-2143-length-14104-cov-3.035661_pt1 | contig 14104 bp, 11 predicted proteins | sample MGYA00511017_ERZ780195 | MGnify/ENA primary metagenome ERZ780195 (study PRJEB29588, sample SAMEA2159974) | human gut metagenome | biome: human gut; feature: human-associated habitat; material: faeces | place: Denmark | collected 2008/2010 ...
TGCGGCGGAAAATGTGGTAGGGTATTTTACTAAATATGGAGACGGTGCCAGCGACTTTAACCCCATAGATGGTCTAGTAAAAGAGGACATCTATCAGATCGCCCGGCGGTATCAGGCACCAAGTTGTGTGTTGGAAAAACAGCCAGCGGCAGGTCTGGGCATATCAGAAAATGACGAGGCAGAATTAAAAGTATCCTATCAGCAGCTCTCTGCCTTCTTAAAGGGCAATCCTCTGGAGGAGGAGCAAGTAGACCGCATTGCCCACCTGTTTCAAGGTTCGATGCATAAGAGAAACCTTGCCGCTTCCCCGATGAACCTGTGGTGGAAGGATGTGCCCAAACCTGTGTGCCACGTGGTGGTAGACGGGGTCTATGGGTTTATAGATGGGGGACTCGCCTGTCAAAATGCCCAAGAGGCACTGGATAATACGATAGCGTATATCAACGCCCATCCGCAAAACTATGTGCTTTATGTAAAAGAGCAGCACCCAGAAGACCACTGTTCCTTCCAATCTGCTGGCGGGATCTGGCCTGCCCATGCGGTACAGGGCACCAGAGAGAGCGAGCTATACCGGCCCTTTTATGAGGAGATCAAAAAGACCATCCAAACGCCTATCTTGCGGTATAATGTGTTCATCAAAGGAGATCGGAAAGATGTGGAGGAGTATTCGGGATTTGAGGCGAGAAATCCCCAGTATGGTATGCTCAAAGACAATCTGGTAGAAGACGTGGTGGTAAGCGGCATTGCCACGGAGTACTGCATTAAGAATACTGTTTTAGATCTGCTGCACAACGGACACAATGTATTTTTGTTGGCACAAGGTCTTGGGTACGTGGAAAGAGAGGGTCACTTGAAGACTTTGAAAGAGCTGGAAGAGCAGGGCGTGCATGTGATCTACTAAATTGATAACCATGTCGCCGGCGTGATGAAATGAGTTTATCACGCTTTGCTCTGATTGAAATGTGAAAAAACTCTACCTGAAAGGATGGAGGAGAAAAGTATTACCAACGGCGGAAAGTCCACATCTATTGAGGATCTTTCGCCTTTTCTTTTCTTTTGCGGGGAATATCATCTTCTGTTTGGAGATAGTCCTTCGTCGAACGGGACATGCCCTTTTTGGCCAAACGATTTTCGATGAGCGCCCGAATAATAGAGTAGATCACCGCAAAGGTGGGGACGCCTAGCAATAGCCCGACGACGCCAAATAGGCCTCCAAAGAACAGCAGCGCAAACATCACCCAAAAGGCAGAAAGACCGGTGACTTCCCCTAAAATGCGGGGTTCAATCACATTGCCCTGTATCTGTTGGAGAGCGATGATAAAGATGATAAACCAAAGTGCCATCATAGGGTCTGCTAGGAGAATGATGATGGCAGAGGGTATGGCGCCAATAAACGGACCGAAAAACGGAATGATGTTGGTAACGCCGATGATGACGCTAATGAGGAGTGCATAGGGCATGCCAAAGATGAGCATACCAATATAACACAAAATGCCCACGATCAGCGAGGAGAGCAGTTTGCCTGTGATAAAACCAGTAAACACCTTGTTGCTATCACGGGAGAGGCGAATGAGCCGCAAGGTAAAATTATAGGGTAAAATGGCGAACAAGAACTTCTTAAGTTGGGCAAAAAACAACTCCTTTTTCATGAGCATGTAGATGGAGATGATAAACCCGATGAGCGCGTTGGTAACGCCCGATGTAATCTGCACCGAGAGATCCAAAAGCCCAGGGAGCAATTTGGCAATGGAGTCGGATGCATTCAGTATCAGGTTTTTCCAAGAAAAGAGCACGTCTTCCACTGCATCACTGTGGATATTGAGTTTGTCATAAATTTGTTGCGTCAGATCGTCCAGCATTTCCAGGTACTTGGGTACATTGCTCACCAAATTGGAGATGCTGTTATATATTTCGGGGATGATGATGTAAAATAGCGCCACGATGATGCCAAAGAAGATCAGAACAGAAGTGATGATGGACAACACCCGGATAAGTTTAGGCCGCTTTTTCTTTCGGTTAAAGATGCAGAAAACCTTGTTTTCGAAGAACTTCACAAAGTTGTTGAGCAGGTACGCCAAAACAAAACCCACGATAAAGGGTGTTAGGATAGAAAAAAGCTTGCCGATGGCATCTAAAATAGCGCCCATGTTGAGCAAGGCCAATAGAAATAGTATGGAAGCGGCAATGACGATAAAGGCATATACCGCTCTTCTCACATCTCGTTTTGAAAAATCAACTTTCATCTAGTGGCTCCTATCCTGTTCCATGTATTTTTATTATATCGTAATTGGCGGTAAAAATATACAAATGAGAGAAAATTAATTGAATTTTTAGCTGGCCAACAAGATCTTTAACGGAGGAAAAACGAGCAAATCACCCAGGAAGAGAGGAACTTTTGGAGGAGAAAAAGCAGGAGGGAGTGGGGGAAATGGGTTTTGTAAAATTTTAATAGATTTCCTTGTATTCCCCTAGCTTTTCCTATATAATGAGGGCGGTTATGAGACATAAAAATATCAGTAAAGAAGGAAAATGAGGAGTAGAGATGAAACTATTTGATACCAGTGTGCAGGAGCTAAAGTATAAGGTTTTAAAAGATGTAGCTACTTTGGCCTTTGAAGACAGACTGGAGACCGGACTGCTCACTAGTCCAGAGCGGATTGTGCCAGGGCCACAGCCCACCATGCGGTGTTGTATCTATAAAGAAAGAGCGATTGTAAACCAGCGGTTGAAGTTGGCCATGGGGGGAGACCCTCAAAACCCCAACGTGGTAGAAGTGTTGAGTATTGCCTGCGATGAGTGCCCAGTAGATGGCATTCGGGTCACCGAGGCATGTAGAGGGTGTATTGCGCACCGCTGCCTCAATACCTGCCCAAAAGGAGCCATTCAGATTATCAACCACAAGGCACATATCGACCAGTCAAAGTGCATTGAATGCGGGCGCTGTGTCAACGCCTGCCCATATAACGCCATTGTCAAGTCCATTCGACCCTGTGAAAATGCCTGCAAAGTGGGCGCGATCAGCGTGGCGGAGGACAAAAAGGCATGCATCGACAACGACAAGTGTATCTCCTGTGGCGCATGTGTATATCAGTGCCCTTTTGGCGCGATTACCGATAAGTCGTTTGTTTTAGATGCCATTCGATTGCTCAAGGGATCAGAAAATAACCAAAAATACAAGGTATATGCGATAGTGGCTCCCTCCATCTACAGTCAATTTGGCAATGTGCGAGTAGAGCAGGCAGTGACGGGATTAAAGAAGTTGGGCTTTTTTAGCGTAGTAGAGGCCGCTTGGGGCGCGGATATGGTGGCCTATCAGGAGGCCAAAGAGCTCAAAGAAAAGGGATTTTTGACCAGTTCCTGTTGCCCAGCCTTTGTCAAGTACATCCAGCAGAGTTTTCCACAAATGGCGCAGCACATCTCCCACAATGTGTCTCCCATGGTGCAGATCGCCATGTATATCAAAAAGCTGGAGCCAGAGGCCAAGACTGTGTTTATCGGGCCGTGTATTGCCAAGAAGGCGGAGTATCAGCTGGAGCATGTGAAAGGGCTGATCGACTGTGTGATCACCTTTGAGGAATTGCTGGCGCTGTTTGACAGCAGGGATATCGATCTAAAAGAGCTGCCGGATTCCTATTTAGACAACGCCTCGTACTTTGGCCGGATTTTTGCCAAGAGTGGGGGTCTGACAGAGGCGGTGGCAGAGGCCATCAAAGAGCAAAAAGAGCCCTTTGACTTAAAACCCGCTGTGTGCAATGGGATTTTGGAGTGCAAAACAGCGCTGCTCAAGGCGTCAAAGAACATGCTGAATGCCAATTTTATCGAGGGAATGGCGTGTGAATCCGGCTGTATTGGCGGTGCGGCGTGCCTGACCCATGGGCCTAAGGACAAGTCTTTGGTGGACACTTATGGTAAACAGGCCATGGAAAAGAGCATCGAGGATTCCATAGAGGTGTTACAGACCATGGGAGAAAAGAAGTAGTAGGATAATACTAGAGTAGATCAATCCACAATGAGAGATAAAGGAGTGCCAAAATGCTGGAAGTAAAAAACGTCACCAAAAGATATGGAAAGTTTCTGGCTAACGATAGCATCAGCTTTACCGGGGAAGACGGGCAGATTTCCATTTTGCTGGGCCCCAATGGAGCGGGAAAATCCACCATCATCAAGTGTATTGCAGGTCTTTTGCGGTTTGACGGCGGAGTTCAGATCTGCGGGTATGGCAACAAATCCATTCAGGCCAAGAGACTGCTGGGGTACATCCCGGAAATGCCTGCCGTGTACGACCTTTTGACGGTGGGGGAGCATATGGAGTTTATCGCCAGAGCCTATGAGCTGGAAAGCTGGCAGAATTACCAGCAGGAACTCTTTGAGCGGTTTGAACTGGAGGACAAAAAGGATAAGCTGGGCAAGGAGCTCTCCAAGGGAATGCAGCAAAAGCTGAGCATCTGCTGCGCTCTCCTGCCAAGGCCAAAGGTCTTGATCTTTGACGAGCCCATGGTGGGGTTAGATCCTCGGGCCATTAAGGAACTCAAGCTGATGTTTACCCAGTTGAAAAACGACGGCTGTAGTCTGCTCATCAGCACCCATATGATAGATAGTGTAGAGGACTATTGGGACACGTGCCATATTATGATGAAAGGGAAGATTGCTGCCACTCGATATCATCACACAGAGGCGGAGCAGGATAAAACGCTGGAAGAACTCTTTTTTGAAATCACAGAGGGGAATCAGCCATGTGGGGACTGAGATATTTATTTTTTACCACGTTGAAGAACTCCATTGTGCAGTTAGTGAAAAATCCCGGCAAGTTGATTGCGGCCATTTTGTTCATTTTACTGTTCGTATTTGTGATATTTTCGGGGAATTTAGGCAGTGAAGCGGGCCAGGAATTTCGCAACCCGCAGGAGCTATTTGCCATAGTATTTGCCCTCTATCTGATCTTTTTTGTGCTGGGAGCATATAAGGGCCTTACCTCAGGGGCTTCCTTCTACTCCATGGCAGATGTGAACTTGCTGTTTTCCGCGCCTATCTCCTCCAATAAAATACTGTTTTATGGGCTCATCCGTCAGATGGGGCTCTCCTTATTAGTAGGGGTATTTATCCTGTTCCAGTATTCCTGGCTGCATATCACATATCATGTAAATCTAGGGGGACTGCTGGCGATTTTTCTAGGGTATTGTGTGGTGCTCTGTTGCTCGCAGCTCACTGCTATGGCCATTTACTCCTTCTCCAATGGGAACCCAGTGCGCAAAAGGTGGATTAGAGGCATTTTGCTAGGGGGATGCGCTGTGATTGCACTGGCAATAGGCGCCTGTGCATTGACAGCGGATGATCCCTTTGGCGCGCTGATTCAGACGGTCAATAGCCCGGTGCTCTCTATTCTGGTGCCGGTGGCGGGCTGGGTACAAGGGGGCGTATGCAGTGCCATCGCAGGAAGCTATCTGCCCATCCTGTGGAGTGTGCTGGCGGCAGGAGCGTATATGGTCTGCATTGCCCTTCTGATCGTCAAAACCAACAGCGATTTTTACGAGGATACGCTACAGGCCACTGAGATGTCTAGCCGGGCGTTGGACGCCAAAAAGCAGGGGAACTTAGAGGCAGTGCCGGGCAAGGTGAAAGTGGGCCAGACCGGTCTAAGCCGAGGCAAAGGGGCTTCGGTGTTCTTCTACAAGCACCTGTTAGAAGATAGGAGAAGTAAGTTTTTTATCCTAGACCTGAACAGTATCATCTTTATGGCCTGCATTGTGGCATTTTCCTTCTTTATGAGGGAGGAAGGATTATTGCCCATCTTCATCTTTGCCACCTACATGCAGCTGTTTAGCTCGTCCTTTGGCAGATGGATTCGAGAGCTGACAAAGCCCTATGTGTATCTGGTCCCCGTGGGGCCGTTTCGGAAGCTGATGATGATCTGCATGGAAAATGTGCTGAAAGTCGCCATTGAGGCAGTTATTCTCTTTGTGGTAGTAGCTATTGTGCTGTCCCTGTCTCCGGGGCTGGCGGTTGTGGCCATCCTGGCGAGAATTGGCTTTGGCATTCTGTTTATGGCGGGCAATGTGCTCATCGAGCGGATACTGGGGCCAGTGAACAGCAAGATTTTAGTGATGGTGCTGTATTTCCTCATCATGGTGGCCATCGCAATCCCCGGGCTGGTACTGGCAATTGTATTTGTGGCGTTGCAGCAGCTGGTGGATGCCACACTCATTGGACTGCTCATCACCGTGGCGTGGAATCTTCTCGCCAGCACACTGATTTTATTCCTCTGCCGGAACATGCTGAGCTTTGCGGAACTGAATCAAAAATGATAAGATAGAGGTATTCCAAAGCATGTTCATAATACAATTAGGAGAAAGAAGGAATGAATGATGAATGTATCTCAGGCGATTCGCCAGCGAAGGAGCATCCGCAAATTTCAAAAGGGTGTGGAAATCCCTAAGGAGCACATGGACCTGATGCTGGAAGCGGCTATGATGGCACCTAGTGCATGCAATGCCAGACCGTGGGAATTCGTAGTCGTCCAAGATGAGGACTATCGGAAAAAGATTGTGGAGATCGCGCCGTTTAGCCGGCCGATTCTGGAGGCCTCAGCGGCGATTGTGGTATGTGGTAGACCAGATTTGCAAGAGAAAAGCCCTGCTCAGGGGTTCTTCCCCCAGGACTGCGGCGCGGCAATAGAGAACATCCTGTTACAGGCACTGGAGCTGGGCTATGGGACAGTCTGGTGCGGCCTATATCCCGTAGAGGATCGGGTGAACAAGGTACAGCAGCTTTTAGAGATCACCAGCATTCCAGTGGCAGTAATTGCTGTGGGGAAGGGAGCGGAGACACCGGCAGCTAAGGGATACTATCAGAAAGAGCGCGTAAAGTATCTATAAAAATATGAGAAAATGGGAAAATGACGGCACACTTTAAAAAGTTGTGGCCGTTTTTTTGTGGTGGAATTCTGTGCGAAGCATCTCCCCAAGGTATTAAAAATAATGGCAAACATTTTATAAAATACATTGTTTTTTTCTTCTAATATATTATAATGAAAACATAACAATCTTTTAAAAATAAGACCTACTGTGATCTGACATGTGGGGGTGAGCGCCCATGGAGGAAGACCAAAATATCCATCATACATTAGAGTTTATTTTTGTTTGTAGAAAAAATCTAAAAAAATTACAAAAAAATGATAATAAACGCTAATAATTACTTGCGTTCTTTGTTCGTATATTATATAATTAGGGCGTGGAGTTTATTGTTTCAAATATAAATTGATATTGAAATGGGAGTGAAGGTCAGTATGAAAGCTTGTGTATTACACGCAGTAGGAGATTTAAGAGTAGAAGATGTGCCCATGCCAGAACCAAAGGCGGGCGAGGTTTTAGTCAAAGTTAAGGCGGCAGGCGTCTGCGGCTCTGATATCCCGCGGATTCTGCAAAAGGGAACATACCACTTCCCCTGCATTCCTGGACACGAATTTTCCGGGCAGATCGTAAAAGTGGGCGAAGGTGTGGATGAAAAACTCATAGGCAGAAAAACCGTGGTGTTTCCCCTCATCCCTTGCAGGAAATGCCCAAGCTGTGAGGCGGGAAAATACGCCCAATGCGATAACTACGACTATATCGGCTCCAGAAGAGACGGCGCTTTTGCTGAGTATGTAGTGGCGCCTGAGTGGAACCTGGTATTAGCGCCAGACCATCTAAGCTACGAGGAACTTGCTATGTGTGAGCCCTGTGGAATTGCCATTCACGCCATCAATCTGGCAGATGTGGCCCTGGGAGACAATGTGGCCATTTACGGCGCTGGCCCAATAGGCATCATGATTGCAAAATGGGCACAGATCAAAGGCGCACATAAAATCATGCTGATCGATGTGGATCAGGCCAAGGTGGACTTTGCCAAAGAGATCGGTTTTGAATATGTGATTAACTCCTTAAAAGAAGACCCAATTGCATGGGTGAAAGAGCAGACAAATGGCAGAATGGCCGACGTATGCATGGAAGTAGCAGGAGTGAACGCCACCATTGAAAACTGCCTGCTATCCACCAGGAAGTTTGGCAAGATTATCGGTGTAGGTACTCCTCATACCGATGTGAAAATATCCATGGCAGCATACGAAAAGTTGCTGCGGAATCAAATAGAATATATTGGAACTTGGAATTCTGAGTATGCGGAACTGCCCAAAAACGAGTGGAAAGTGGTAGTGGACGCCATTGCAAGAGGTGCGATGGATGTGAAACCTTTAGTTTCCCACAGAGTCTCTTTGGACGATGGGATCCGCCCCATCCAGATGATGGCGAACCACGAGGAGTTCTTCAATAAAGTTCTGTATATTATGGACTAAACAAGAGCCAAATAGTGGAACAGATGTATTGCTCATGAGAATAGAGACATCGATAGAACATTGCGTTTTCATGGAGCAGATCCGTCCCTAAAGATCAGTGGATATAGTTTATGCATGGGATTAAAGTAAAAAAGTGGCAGGGGAAACTCGTTGGCCGCCAATACCCATGTAGGATATGAAATAAAAAGATAGACAAAGGGGAAAATGCTATGAAACAGACATTGGGAATTTGTTTAATCGGCGCTGGCCGAGCAGGAATGATTCATGGACGCAATTTTGCATCGAGAGTAAAAGGTGCCAAGATGGTGGCTGTGGTAGACGCGTTGGAATCCGCATGCCACGCAGCTTGTGAGGAGCTGGGGATCTCCAAGTACTATCTGGATTACAAAGAGGCGCTGAAAGATCCGGAAGTAGATGCGGTAGTTATCGTATCTCCCACCGGCCTGCACAAGCAGATTGCCATTGACGCGGCAAATGCCAAAAAACACATCTTCTGTGAAAAGCCAATGGCAGTAGATGTGGAGGAGTGCCAGGCGATGATCGATGCGGCAGAGCAAAACGGAGTGAAACTGCAAATTGGCTTTATGCGCCGCCATGATGAGAGCTTTGAAGAGGCAAAAAAAGCCATTGATGCGGGGGAAATTGGCGATGTGGTATACATTAAATCCAACACCAGAGGCCCCAGCAAGCCCAGGGAATGGATGTACGACGTTTCTAAGAGCAATGGGGTGCTAGGCGAGCTGAACAGCCACGATATCGACTGTATCCGCTGGCTGGCTGGCAGCGAAATCAAGACCCTCTATGCCATTGGAGGCAATTTCCGGAACAAAGAGGTGGCAGAGACCTATCCAGATTACTACGATAATGTGGTGATGATGGGTACCTTTGAAAACGGCGTGCAGTATACCATCGATGGTTCAGCTTATGTGGAATACGGTTACGACGCCAAGGTAGAGGTGATGGGCACCAAAGGGTGTATGACCATCGGTAAAAAAGAGGGCTTTAACTACGAGGTCTCCAATGTGGGAGGCGGTATCCATAAGCCCTTTATCAAGAGCTGGATGTTACTGTTCAAAGACGCCTATTTGCGGGAAGATCAGGACTTTATCGACTGCATCTTAGAGGATCGGCAGCCTAAAGTAACCGGAAAAGACGGCCTGATGGCAGTGAAGATCGTGGATTTGGGCAACCAATCCATTCGGGAAAAAAGAATTATCGAGGTAGAGTAAGAGATGGTCATAGGTGAGCTTTGGATGGACAAAAGCTCCCAAACCCTGATATCAGGGCAATTATAAATGATAAAAAATTTTCCAGTATAATTGTGCATTTTTGCACATTTATACTGGAAAAATAATAAAAGCTATTGTATAATAATGAAAGAACATTATAACATTTCCGCAGCAAAGTGCCCTAGGGCAAAAAACAGGCAGGAGAGACGTATAATGGGGAAAATTGAAACGGTACTGGGATCAATTGATTCAGCGCAATTGGGGTGGTGCCAATGCCACGAACACATCTTTTTAGAAAAGTGCAAATCTTATGACGTCAACACCGCGCTGATGATGAATGATTATCAAAAATCCACACAGGAACTGGTAGAATATGCAGCGGCAGGGGGCGGTGCGATTGTAGATGCCCAGCCGGTGGCCGGAGGCAGAATGGCCGAATGGGAAATACAGGCCAGCAAGGAGAGCGGCGTGCATATTATCGCATCCACTGGATTTCACAAGACCATGTTCTACTATGAAGACAGCATTTTATTTAGTAAGTCGGAAGAACAACTTACAGATCTGTTCATAGAGGAATGTGAGGATGGCATGTACTCGTCTATGGCGACGGGCTTTGAAAAGACCAATGCAAAGGCGGGGGTCATCAAGGTGGCTGTGGACAGCGGCGGTGTCTATGGGGACAAAACCTATGAAAAGCTGTTTGCAGCAGCGGCTCATGCCCAGAAACAGACAGGAAGGACGCTGGTCTGCCATATCGAAAATGGGGCAGATGCGTTGGAAGTGGTAGATTTCTTTACCAAACGGGGAATTGCCCCTCAAAAGATCATCATCTGCCATATTGACAGAACCAAATACGACTTGGACTATCACGAAGAAGTAGCTAAAACCGGAGTGTTTTTAGACTATGATACTATCAACCGGCTCAATTACCACGGTAACGATAAGGAGGCTCGGCTGATCTGCCACATGTTGGAGAAGGGATATCAAAACCAGCTGCTCTTTGCATTGGATACCACCAATAAACGGCTGAGAAACTATGGCGCTACCATGGGCTTGGACTTCATTTTGACGGAATTCAAACCATTTTTGGCTGAAAAATATGGGGTAGCGGAAGATATCACCCAAAATATCATGACGATCAATGCGCAAAACGCGCTGGAAATAAGGTAAAATAATTAATTCATTGAAGGAGATTGGGAAAAATGATTAACTTTGACTTTCAAAAAGCGACACAACCTACCATGTACTTTATTGGGGTGACGACGGGAAGCTCTTCCATTATGAAAGTGTTCCCTGAATGGGCAAAGGCTCTGGGACTCAAAGATGCGATTATGAGAGGAATTGATATTTCCATTCACGCAGACCCAGAGGAGTACAGAAAAGTAGTTGACTTCATTAAAAACGATGAATTATCTTTAGGAGCATTGGTAACCACTCACAAGCTGGACCTCTATGCGGCAGCACACGATATGTTTGAGTATCTGGATCCCTATGCGAAGATGTTCGGAGAGATGTCCTCTATTTCCAAGCTCAATGGCGAACTGAGAGGCCATGCAAAAGACCCGATTTCCTCTGGATACGCTTTGGAAGAATTTGTACCCAAAAACTTCTGGAAAGATGGGGGACAAGATTTTTACGTAATCGGTGCTGGCGGCAGCGCAATCTCCATGGGCTCTTACCTGATGAGACCGGAATTCAAGGGCAATTATCCCAAGAGAATCGTGGTATCCAACCGTTCTAAGCCACGGCTGGACGAGATTGAAAAGATCTTCAAAGAACTCAATCCTGGTGGCATCGAGCTGGAATTCCATCTCTGCCCAGAGTTCGAACAAAACGATGCAGTACTCAAGACCATCAAGCCTAAATCCGTTATCGTGAATGCTACCGGACTTGGCAAAGACCGCCCAGGTTCTCCGCTGACAGATGCTTGTGAATTCCCACAGGATTCTCTGGTATGGGAGATCAACTACCGTGGCGATCTGACCTTCATGCATCAGGCATTGGCACAAAAAGAGGCTAAGAATCTGCATGTAGAAGACGGCTGGATGTACTTCATCTATGGTTGGACCCAAGTAATCGAAGAAGTATTCCACATCGACATCAAGGGTGATACTTTGAAGATGTGCGACGAGATCGCCTCTAAATTCAGAGCCAGATAGTTTGGCCTGAAAGATAGGTAGTGAGGAAGCGAGGCGGGCAAACGCGTTGCTTTCCAAGACAAAAGTGATTTTGAAATTGTATCCTAAAAGGAAAAAAGGAGAATTAGTTATGGATATTCATGCACAAAACAACGGAAAAATTGATTACGAACACGGTTTTACAATTGACTTTGACTTAAAGACCGGAATGTCTACCATGAAAGAGACTTCCAAAAGACCGCTGAGCAAGTTAAAGGGCATGTTCTCTGATGAAAAGGCATATGAAGAGTTGCTGGCAAAGGGAGATCAACTGGTCTATGAATTCCACGAAATGGACGTTCCAGAACATCCTGGCGATTTAGCATTTGGCATCAGCATCGTATATCCTGGAAAAGTTGGCAACGAGTATTTCATGACCAAAGGCCACTTCCACACCATTTTGGACACCGGCGAAGTGTACTACTGTCTCCAAGGACATGGTTACATGATGCTGGAGAGCCCAGAGGGAGATTGGTCCTGCCAGGAACTGCTGCCAGGAAGAATGGTATACTGCCCGAAGAGATACGCTCACAGAAGCATTAATGTCTCGGATACTGAGCCTTTAAGAACGTTCTTTGTATTCAGAGGAGATGCAGGGCATGACTATGGCACCATCGAAAAGAAGGGCTATCGGAATCTGCTGGTAGAGCAGGATGGAAAGCCAGTTGCTATCCCAAATCCAAAATGGAAATAATAACGACCTGCAAAAAAAGTGAATGAGGAGAAAGCGGCGCATCAGTTGCCGCTTTCTCAAATTGCTATGGAAATGGGGTAGAGTACAATGAAAATTTTAGTAACGCCAACGTCTTTTTTAAAGCCGGAAAACGCCGCTGCAAAGGAAAAATTGGAGAGCTTTGCAGATGAAGTGGTATATAATGACCTAGGCCGTCCGCTACAACCAGAGGAAATTTTAGAGAGACTGGATGGAGTAGATGGGTATATCGCTGGGTTGGATTATATCAATGCAGACGTGCTGCAAAAAGCGCCGGACACGTTAAAGGTCATTTCCAGATACGGCGCTGGTGTGGATAGAGTGGATATGCCTGCTGCCACAGAAAAGGGAATTTTGGTGACCAATACACCGGGCACAAATTCCGTTGCCGTATGCGAATTGGCATTTGCGCTGATGATCAACGTGGCCAGATCGATTCGCAAGCTGGATCAGGCAGTGAGAGAAGGCGGCTGGCCCAGAAACCAGGGCATTGAACTCAAGGGGAAGACATTGGGAATTTTAGGCTTAGGAGCTATTGGCAAGAATTTGGCCACCCGTGCGATTGCCTTTGGCATGAATATTGTAGCCTACGACCCATTTATGGATCATGAGTTTGCAAAGGCCCATGGTATCACTGTGGCTAAGGACATGCAGGATGTTATCAAAGTATCCAACTTCCTGTCCATCCACGTACCACTAAACGACGAGACCAAGCATCTGATCGATGCAAAGGCCATTGCCAGCATGCCGGATGGTGCGGTGATTATCAACACTGCTAGAGGCGGCATTGTAGATGAAGATGCGCTGGCAGATGCGATTCGCTCAGGCAAAATCGCCGGGGCTGGCCTGGATGCCTATGAAGTAGAACCACCTACAGATTCTCCTTTGAAGGATCTGGACAATGTAATTATGACTCCTCATACTGGTGCTCATACAAATGAAGCAGTCAGCGGCATGGGAATGATGGCAGTAGACAATGTGATCGCTGTTTTATCCGGTGCAGACTGCAAGTATGTGCTAAACCAAAAAAAATAAATCTAGTTTGTCAAGCGGCTGAAAATGCCGCTTGGTAAGCTGGAGCATGGTCAACAAAGGGCTATGCTAATTGGTGCAGCTAGTATAGCTGCCAAAAGACGAATACGAAGTAAGACAATAGTGTCTTTGGAGGGAACTATGGAGAAACAACAAATTTTAAATCAATTGCAGGAATGCGGCGTAGTAGCTGTAGTGAGAGCAGATAGCGAAGAACAGGCGATGAAGATCGCCGATGCTTGCATCAAAGGCGGCGTAAAGGGCATTGAGATCACCTTTACTGTACCTGGTGCGGCAGATATCATCAAAGCCCTCACCCAAAAGTACTCCCCAGAGGAGATGATTGTGGGTGCTGGTACTGTACTGGATGCGGAAACTGCGAGAACAGCCATTCTGGCCGGTGCAAACTACATTGTGAGCCCCTGCCTGGATGTAGCTACTGTAAAAATGTGTTTGCGTTACCAAATCGCCTGTATGCCTGGTGCAATGACCATCAAAGAGGCTGTAGAGTGCATGGAAGCGGGAGCAGATATTGTGAAGATCTTCCCTGGCAACCTGTTTGGACCGAAAATCATCAAAGCCATCAAGGGGCCGATTCCCCAGATGAAGATGATGCCTACCGGTGGTG
>ERZ780195.2145-NODE-2145-length-14102-cov-3.687051_pt1 | contig 14102 bp, 9 predicted proteins | sample MGYA00511017_ERZ780195 | MGnify/ENA primary metagenome ERZ780195 (study PRJEB29588, sample SAMEA2159974) | human gut metagenome | biome: human gut; feature: human-associated habitat; material: faeces | place: Denmark | collected 2008/2010 ...
TCCGAGCCGAGTCGATTTCGTGCGGCTCTGTCGCCGTAACCTCTTGCCAGGGTCTGCATAGCAGCCTTCATCTGACTTGCATCCGACCTTGCTGTCGGGTGATAATCGTCCACACAAGTCAGAACATCCTTAAGCGCAAAGGCGTTATGAACGATACTGTTTGCCGTATCTCGGAAGCTCATGGGCAGGTCGGTCGCCGAAAAGTTGCCGAAGAAAGACAGCATAAGCGCCGCTACCGTGCTTTTCATGCTGCCAGTTCTGCCGATGAGGGTTAAAAGATATTTCGGTTCATGACCAATCTGACGAAGGAACTCATTGAGAGGCGAGAGGAATACCGTGGCGAGGCACGACAGAAGCACCTCGTCGGGCATCATACCGCACGAGAGCAGTTTGACAAGTTCCTCCGCATCCTCTTTGACAAAGCCTTCGGCACCGTAGTAATTCCTCTGCTTTCCCTTCAGCTCAACCTGATAGGTCTTGTCCCCGGGCAGAAGATAGTGCCATTCACCTCCGATCTTCTTCCACCCGGTATGCGAGAAGATATACCGCTTGTCGGCAAATCTTGCCGTTGTCTTGATGGCACACCGCACATGCTTTTCCACTTGGCTGACCACACAAAGATCGCATGAGGCGTCCAAGCAGTTGGCGATCCACGCCATCTTTTCAAGCTCGCCTGCCGGTATTTCTACGGGTGAAATCTCATTTCCGTAAGCATCCGTTCCGCCGATGCGATACTTTCTTGTGACCTCTGCACCATCATCTACGATGATCTCACTGACGATACGAGGGGCAAAGTTGCAAAGCATAATGCCTTGTGCATCCTGCCGTTCCGGTGGGCGATAGCAAAGACAGCCGTTTTCTGTGCAGTACGGCGGCGTATAGTAGTTGCCTGTTTGTTTTTCTTGATCCATTTGAACTTCCTTTCTGTTTGTAAATTTGATATGGGAGTAGTTTTAATAATACAGATTGACTTCCGAGTCATTTCATGGTATACTATAAAAAACGATCACGGAGGTATCCATGGCGAAACTCAGATATCTCATACGGCGGCTGTCGGTGCAGGCAATGCTGTCCTATGCGCAGCCCATCGGCGAGGATCAATATGCTTTCTCTCTGACACCGGCGCAGACCAAGGAAGTCATCATGGGAGACGGCGAGACATGGCAGGAGGACAACGCCATTTTCTTTCAGGCTATGTGCATCCTCCGCGGGGAGAAATACAAAGAGCCCACCTCGGACACGCTGATCTCCGATCTTGCGGATGTAATACTCTACCTTGACTTCAAAGGAATATTTGATCGGGATGCGGATAACCCGAAAGCGGCGCTCATGCAAAAAAAGACCGAAGCCATGTTTTCCCCGGTGGGGATTACATTGAACTTCGGTCAGGGAGGCGCACGCTATCTCGCCTTTGAACGCTCGGGCAGTATGAGCCGCAGCGCTGTGCTTTCTTTTGTCCGTGCGGATGTATATGAGGAGCTTTTTCGCCGGATGACGGTCGGCATGACACTTGGCGTTTGCCAATTGTCCAAGCTCTACGCCTATAACGGTCTGCTGTTTTCGAGCGGAACACGCATAGAAACGGATATGCTGTGGGACAAGGATGCGATCGTTGTCATCGATAACCCGACGTCTGTCTATCCGGATGTGGATGTCATTACCGTGGAAGATAGGACAGGTGTCGGCGATGTTCGCAACTACGAAAGAGTGGAGAAAAAGAGTGATGTCGCGGTCACGCTGTTTGACGGCGAAGGCATTCTTTCCCCTGCGCTTACGGAAGAGATCGATCGGCTGTACTGCGGAAAGCACACCCATACATCGTTCCAGATCCGGATGCCGTATATCAAGGGCATGGTGCATGAGGTAGACTTTCACGGACTGTTCCGTGAGGCAACCGTCACGAAAATCACGGATCTGTGGGGTGTGGAGCATCCCATTGAACGCGTCCGGATGATTCTGACGGGGAGCCAGTTCAAGGGATGCGGTTGGATGACGGAAAACGGGCTGACCTTTGAGGAATATCTGAAACGCCTGCGCGCCTACCGTCACACGCTGTATATTACGGGCGTAAACCGAACGGATAGTGAACAGTTTACAGATCTGAACTATCAGTTCCTTTCTACCCTCGCCCTGAGCGGCGAGCAGTTTAGACCGGTTGATTTACCGTTTGATTGGATGAAAGACCGTATGGACAAAGAGGACGAACAAACTGACAGCGATACCGGAGCGTGGCTGACCAAAACGACCGAGGAAATCTACTATCGCCTTCTCAACGACGAATGGTTTCAGTTTGACTACTATGTCGACCATGCACCGAAAAATCCGAAAAGCCGTGGCTTCCGCCTTGCCGGGATGCTTCACCGCAATGACCTTTTGCTCGCAGAAAAAGAGTATCGACGGGAGCTTGACCGCGCCGCGGATACCATTTTGCGGAATTTTGACCGCGGCAATCTGCTCGTGCGCGGAAGAGTTGCCTATCTTTCGGCGGATCTGACCTTGTTTCTTGCCGAACTGCTAAAACCCTATACGGACGGCAACAGAAATGCGGAAGAGATCTACCGGGAGCTGCTTGACGCGCGTTGCCGTTACACAACCGCCTACGGTCTGACCGGCAGTCACATGACGGCGATCCTGCGCAATCCGCATATTGCAAAGAATGAGGAGGTCGTGGTATATCCGCCGAACCATGAACATGACATCCGCCGCCGGTATCTTTCACACCTGTCCGGTGTCGTAATGGTAGAACCGTGGTCGCTCATTGCCGAACGACTGGGCGGCGCGGACTATGACGGGGATATGGTCAAAGTCATCCGTGAGCCGGTCATATGTGAAAGTATTGCCTCTCACTATAAGGCGGCGACAAGAAAATCCGAGGACAGATTTTCAAATCGGAACAATCTACCCCTGCTCAGTATTCCGACTGCCGATCCGCAGTTGCGGAATGCAAATGACCTGCACGCTCGGTTTGAGGCAGTCAAGAGCACCTTTTCCTCGCGTGTCGGGCAGATTTCCAATGCCGCTCTTGACCGCAGTATTCTCGCTTACGATGAAAATGCGGATGTCGACATCAAGGAAAAGTGCAGACAGGAAACCGAAACGCTTGCTATCCTGACGGGACTTGAGATCGACTCTGCCCAAAGCGGTATCAAGCCCGACCTGACGGCATACCTGAACACAAACGACAAGCCGCGCAGCCGGTATCTGAAATACAAGCGACTGCTTGAGGATGCGGAAGACCGCCCTGCATGGTATGAGGACACCTTTGCGGAACAGATGAAGGATTATATCGACGGCACGGATTGGGAGAGCGTCACGGCAAATGTAGAGAAGCTGCCGTACTATGCCCACATGCTGAAAAAGCACACGCCGCGAAAAGTGATAAAGCCTGCGCCATCCGCAGAACTGTTTACCTTTGCCAGGCATCCGAATTGGAAAGATAACCTTGACCCGTCACTGTTCCCGCCGATTCGGGAGCTGATCGATACCTACGACCATTGCCTGCGGCGTATTCGGTCGCATAAGCACCCGACGCCCGGCAACTCCAAGCGCCGGGACATTGACCGTATTCTGACTATGCGGGATCAGGAAAACGCCTACGACACCGACAGCCTGTATGCACCGTTCACCGGGATGGACGCAACGCACATCAAAGCCGTCCGTGACGCGCTACGAGCCGAACAGTGGCATTTCATGAAGCCGGAGGAGCGTTTGTTCTTCCTGCACGAATACCTCCCGGAGGAGGCTTTTCGGGCGTATGACGGCTTGTTTTCGGACTTCCGCATGGGCGGGTACCGGGTGTTCGGCGACATCATCTGTGATATTGACGACACCAACAGGCTGGCTGACAAAAGCAAACTTCACTACAAGCACGACACGCCGGAAATGACGGCAATGATCGATGCCTACAACAACCGCATCCCCGGCACGGACTACCGCGAGGCGGTGGCAGAGACTTGCAGAGTTTGCATTGCAAGAATCACGCCGCCGTTTCAGGCAATCCGCTATGCCGAAGCGATGGACAGGCGGGATTTTATCTTTGATGTACTGCTTGAAGAAGCGGAATTTTATCTGATCGGAGGCGGAAACGGATGATACAGGAATCGATAACAAACGAATGGGCAGAGTTTCTCGCCTATACCAAAGAACCGACCTATGCCGTTCGGAACAAGAAGGACAACAGCTTTCTCGGTCGGTTTACCCTGGATATGCTCATGGAAAACTACGGCTTTGCGCGGATATTGACTGCCCTTGCAAGGGGATATCTCTTTCACAACCCGGACGGGACACCGAAAGGCGGTGATCCGTATGAGCGCACCGACGATGCCCGCCGTGCTCTCTGCGCGTGGTGCAGTATTCCTGACAAAAAGAATGCCACGCCGAGGGCGGAGTGGCAGTTCAAAACAGATTTTCGTGAGCTTCAAGATGCGTTTCCCGAGCTGGTAAACGAAGGCGGCTGTGGATGGTATATCCGCCACCTGCATGGCATCGCGGATTTCGTCAATAGCAACCGTGACAAGGTGGGCAAAACCACACATAAACTTGCCGACAACATGGAAAAACTCGAAGACGCATGGCGGAAAAAGGTCATTCAGTTTCAGATACCGATCTTCTCGGAAGGCACGAAAGGCGACCTGATCCTTCGTTTTGATGATGTGATTGCCGATGCGCTGGAGCTGGGGGCTTTGCGGCGAGAACCGATTACCCTGACAGAACAACAAGAGCAGTGGCTTGCAGAGGTTACGCTACAGAAAGTACCGCTCCATGTGACAAGAACCATTTTCGAATATTACCTTGCGAACAAACCCGCCGACAGCGATTGGTGCGTTCTGCCCGTGACGAATGTGGAGGCGTATCTCGGCAGTTCGGCGCTGGGAAGAATGTATATTAAAAAATTGCCAGAGTTGTTCGTCGAGCGAAAATGTGCCGGGGGTGGCGTGGAGATGTATCGATTTTTTTCATAATATTTTTCATTTTCTGTGATACATACAACTCAATAACCGTCTATATGGGTGAAAGGCCTTTAATCATACCGAAGGGAGGGCATAGATTTGGATGATGATAAGATCGTAGAGCTTTTCTGGCAACGCGCCGAAAGTGCCATTCGCGAAACTGAGAAGAAATATACGCGATACATCAAGTATATAGCATACCGAATTCTTGGCAACCATGAGGATGCCGAAGAGTGTGAAAACGATGTGTATCTAAAAACATGGAATAGTATTCCTCCGAATCGACCGAACGTATTGCCAGCGTTTCTCGCGAAAATCACAAGAAATCTTGCCCTTGACAAATATGATAAGTTAAAAGCAAAAAAACGGGGCGCAGGCCAGGTTGACATTGTGTTGGAGGAATTGTCGGATTGCATTCCTGATCCGGACTCTGTATCGGATCTTGCAGATGAGTTTGCATTATCGAAAGCTATTTCAGAATTCCTGCATACACTGCCCGAACAGACTTGTAATGTTTTTGTGCGCAGGTATTGGTATATGAGTACTAACCGTGAGATAGCGTCACTATATCACATAAGCGAAACAAATGTAGGCAGCATCCTGCACCGCACCCGCATTTTGCTGAAAGATTATTTAGAGAAAGAAGGGTTCACTATATGAATAATATGAGGTTACTCACTTCCATCGGAGGCATTGATGACGACTTGATTGTAAGAGCGGGAACGGATATCATGGCGTCACAGATCAAAAAGGATAAAAAGAAAACTAAACCATGGATAAAGGCATCCACGATTGCCGCGTGTCTTGCTCTTGCGTTATGTTTCGGATATTTCAGTGGATTGTTCGGTAAACTTTTAGATCCAGCAAAACCGGAGTTCCCGGATGCGCTCGAAAACATGATATGGGCGCCTCACGATTCAACATCTGAAATTGTAGACGGTTTTACCGAGTGGAACGGATTGACCGTTAAAATGTCGCTGAAAGACGCGCTTGAAGACACCGATAATGCGGGAAAGTATTTCGCAGTCGTGATTTCAAAGAAAGACCGTTCGGACATGGATTCTTTTGTGTACAACGGAAAGACCTATAAAGCACTAACCGACGAAATCAAGCAAAACAAGGCTGAGTTTGATAAGCTAAGCAAGTTGGAAAAAGAAGGCTTGCTGCTTTGCTGGGGCGAAACGCTGTACACAACCGGAATTCCCGCGGATGTACCTGTTATCGGCGGTGAGAAGTGGACGAGGGCGCTTTACGATGAACGCGTCTCTTATTATGGGGATGAATTGCTGTCCAAATACATTCATGAAGGAAAATTTGAGGCTGCTGACATCGCAGCGGATATAAAAAACACCTGCGATCTCGCAAATTCATTGAGTGCAGAACGCGATGAATTATGGAATGAGTATAACAAACAAAATTCCGTTAGATATTTAAGTGAATTGCAAGAGAAAAATAAGAATATTTGCATTCGTATGTACAACGGTTATGCAGTACTGTTTGTAACAGCCGATGAGCTTTCAGGCGTAAAACTCAGTAAACTGTCGGAGTGCGTTTTCGCACTTTACTCGCGTGTTGCCCCTAATGGAGGACTGCTTCCAGACGGAGGTGATATTCCCGATAATTGTGCATGAAATAGGTAAAACAATTATGTGTTGGATGACAGATATGCGGTAGAATAACCCGTTTACACACAAGCTCCATTGGCATATATTATTTCGCAAATGAAGCAACCGGATCGTTCCGGGTATGATAATCGTATCTGCAGAACAATGCTACAATATCAATTAATTATGCTGATGGAGCTTGGGATGTTTATCATTCGAAAGGATATGGGGTAATACTGATTTAAAAAAACTTACAGTTTATAAGCTGTAACAATACGACGTCATAGAAAAAGGGCAATTTAAGAGAAAGGAGTCAGAAATATATTATGGTGCATTGGCTCAAGTTATATTTCAAAAGATATTTTCATACTTCCACCGTCAGGCCGTTGGTGATTGATCTTTACATTCAGTATAGGAAGTTTGCCTTCCTGTATTTTGGCGCATAAACTTTCTGGGCAAAGTGGGTTTATGCGCTTGTTTCAACAATCAAAAAGCCATACATCTTAGTGGAAGGAGAATTTGCTATCATGCTAAGGTGGATATCAAATAGTTTTATAAATAAATCATTTTGATATTTTCTTTTGTCTGCATTGTTGTATAGCAAAAGATGGATGTTATGCATAAATCAAATATTTTACTGATCCCGATACTGGTTATTGTAGTTATGAGTACGCTTTTTTCTTGTGGAAAAAGTGATATCTCTGGTAGTCACGAAATATTAAATAATCTGCTGATAAACGAAGATACCAGTATGCACAAAAACAGATTGTTTGATGTGGAAACCCCATACACGCTTTGTTACCAAAACAATGATGGTTCTGCGAGCCTCTATATTTTTCCATTGCCTATCTCATACAAGAACGGAAATGGCGATCTCGAGCTTATAGATGTTTCTCTAACAAGCGTTAAAGACACGGACTACAAGAGAAGAGGATATGTATTTCAAACAAAAGCCGGTGATGTAAAGAGCTATTATCCTCAAAAAGCAAATGGTGAGATTACCATAACAAAAGGAGACACGTCCCTATTATCGTTTGCTATCGATTGCGAACCAAGGGATGAGTGCCAAAAAGCAATATTTCGAGATATTCTCGGACGAGAGCGTTCATCAGTAATCTATAATTCAAGCGATGATTGCAGTTTTGAATGTGTTCCAACATCAACCGGAACCGTTGTCAATATCTCGTTTGATAAAGAGCCAAAGACCGGGGAAGTATCATTTTATTTTGGTAATCAATCAATTCAATCTATATCGGCTACCAACAACACCGCTGTTATAACTCCAAATGCGGATCCATCCCAGATTTGCGCCATTCGTAGCTCATATTTACAGGATGCATCCGGAAATGTCTGCTTTAACAGCATGATAAGGTTTGAAGAATATGGAATCCACGACTGGAACAAACAATTTTTATTACTCAAATGGGGAACGATCAACTGGAACGAGTTTTGCGGCACCTATCGTAACTGGTATAGTGGCACAAATGCAGCAGGCAGGGGTGATGGGGTTCAGAAGATGGCCTGGGTTGGTAAAGTCCGTGCTGGCCACCAGTGCAGATTCCTCGAAAATACGCAACTCAACATCTTCTCCGGCAGACTCTGCAAATGGGACGAACGGAGCTTGGCTCTGGAAAAAGAGTGGTGTAGGTTTGGTCAATGCCGAAAAAGCCATCAATCTCACCAGGAGTGGTTCAAAATGGGAACTGTCATATTTCTTTGAACAGGGACAAACGGGAAATACTTCAGAGAAATATTTCACAGCAGGAAAACGACTTAGAGTCGCCCTTGTGTTTGAAAAAATCAATAATGCTGACATCTCATCTTCGAATGACTTTGACGACATTGATTTAAGACTTATTGATCCCAATGGAAATATTGTGGCAAGTAGCGTGAGCACTCACGACAACGTGATAGTAATAGATTATGTGATACCAGTATCAGGAAACTACAAGTTTAGAATTAATGCTTTCAGATTCGTCCATGAACGATTCACCGATCTGTATTACTATTATTCATGGAATGAATATTAAATTCTAAATTCACGGATGAATGTCTTTTGATAAACTATCCAAGTAAAGTAGTCTAAAATCCTGAACAACTTGTTCGTGGAATCCCGCTCGATAACATCGTTGGTTGTGGAGTGGAGAAAACTACCATATAGCTTTGATTATATCGACTTGTTTGGTGCAGTACCATCTGTGTTGCATACTATGAATTGTGCTCCAAATAATAAGTGCCTTTGAATGGGTGTTCGGGAAGAAGACGGATCCATTGCATACGAACTCAGATCAAGTTATAACTGCTCGCTTTAATTGGATAGTGTGGCTACTTTATTGATTTAACACGGAGAAAAAAGCGGATGATCATATCGAGAGGTAGTGATCATCCGCATCGTTGTACCATATTAAATCACACGTTAAGCCGATATTCTACGGAAAATTTTTGCCGATAAACAACTCTGCCACCACAGTAGTCTGTGCAATGGGCGGGGAGTTCTCACTGCATTTGCGTTTGTGGTACAAACTTGTAGTGGTCAATTTTATTTTTCACCATCATTATTTTCTAACAAATAATTATTCTTGCGATCAGGCTGCTTCGGTTTGTTCAAATTTCGTGTGTGGATTTTTGATATTCACAGTTGTACTGATGTCCGAGTGACCAAGGTATTTCGATACGTTGAACAGCGGGATATCCTTGTTGATGAGAATGCTGGCGAAGGTATGCCGCAGGTCGTGGAAGCGGATGTGCCGCATACCGTTCTTCTCAAGCACCTGCGAGAAGCGGAGCGTGACATAAGTCACTGTGCAGCCCTGCTGGCTATAGTCCTCAGCGGACGGTACGGAACCAAGGGCAACGCCCTGCTCATGCAGCAGCTCCGGGTTGCCAGCAAGAATGGTTTTCCCATCCACAACGGCACACACGCCGCGCCCCGGGATCATTCGAAAATCCTTGGCTTCCGGCAGTGTTTTCCCGGTTTTCTTGTAACAGCTCACGATCGCTTTTCCGAGCGGATGCTCAGAGAACTGTTCCGCCGATGCCGCAAGGCGATAGATTTCATCTTTGTTAAAGGACACCGAAACGCTTTCCGCTGCGACGACTTCCGGCGTTCCGTATGTCAGCGTTCCTGTCTTGTCAAATGCAATGACCTTTGCATTGGCAAGCCGTTCGAGCGCGTCGCCCTCGCGGACAAGAAAGCCGTGCTTCGTGGCATTTCCGATGGCAGCCATAATGGCTGTAAGTGTCGCCAACACAAGTGCGCAGGGACAGAAAACAACGAGGATCGTGACTGCACGAATGATTTGCCCCGTAATGAGCCATGTCAGCCCCGCGGCGGTGAGTGCGATCACCACTATCCATGTAGCCCATCTGTCGGCGAGTTCCACGATTTTGGCTTTGCCCGCGTCTGCCGACTGCACAAGACGGATCATCCGCTGAATGGAGCTGTCCTCGCCGACCTTGGTCGCCTCCATCTCAAATGCACCGAACTGATTCACCGTGCCGCTGGACACCGTGTCGCCGACTGTCTTATCAACAGGCAGGGATTCACCCGTCATGACCGCCTGGTTGACAGAGGTCAGTCCCGATACGATCCCACCGTCAACGGGAACGCTCTCACCCGGCAGCACTCGGATATGATCTCCGACCTTGACATGTTCGGCGGGAATGATCTCTTCCTTGCCGTCGCGCAGGACCCGCGCGGTCTGAGGTGTCAGGTGCACAAGTTTTTCAATACCTGCGCGCGCCCGTGCCACTGTCAGCTCTTCAAGCAGTGCGCCGAGCTGCATGATGACCGCGACTTCTCCCGCCGCGAAATCCTCTCCGATGCAAACCGATGCAATAAGCGCAAGAGACACAAGCACATCCGCTTTGATGTCAAACTCGGTGACAAGACCGATAATAGCTTCCAGAATGATGGGCAGACCGCAGAGAATGATCGCAAACCACGCCATATCAAACGGAAACGGCTGAAATTTCAAAAGACTGCATACAACCGCGATGCCCGAAATCACAAGCAAAACGATATCCTTTTTGATCCCGCCGAGCGACAACAGGTACTCCAATTTTCCCATAACCCGTTTCATGGACAAGCTCCTTTCATACCATAAGGTGTATATGTATGTTATACCCCGGTGGGTATTGCTTGTCAATAGGAAAAACAAAAAAAGCAGCTTTTTTTCGCTGCCTTTTTTGAAAATATGTCTTACTGCATATTTGCGAAGCGTTCCACCGCTTTTGTAAAGCTCTCGATGGTCTTATCTGCGTCGCCGTGTTCGATACCGTCGCGGACACAATGCTTAATGTGCCCCTCGAGCACGACCTTGCCGCAGCCGTTGAGCGCCGACCTTGCCGCGTTGATCTGAGAGAGAATGTCTTCGCACGGTATATCCTCATCCACCATCCGGTCGATCGCCTGTACTTGTCCGATGATCTTTTTCAGCCTGCGATGCAGATTTTCGAAATCCATACACTGTTTCATTATATTACCTCCGTACCGTTAGGGGTATATGTAATTATAGCGCAAAAACACTGCGGAGTCAAGACCTGTCGATATTCATTACCGGTCAGACATCATACGATCTGTCGATCGCCTTCAGTTCTCCGAAGGTATCGATCTCTATTACGTCCTCCGAATAGCACTCGCGTATTTCTACCTTATAGCGGTCGCGGTGCATTATAAGAGCAGACATTTCCCAGTATTTTTCCTTTCCGCCGGGGGAAGCGAACGTATCGGGAATATCCTCGGCGAGCTTTCTGCCGTCTTCTTCGTTCCAATAGGATATTCCGACCATCTGCCAGCAGTTAAGGCCGCCGACCTTTTCATCGGTAATGATCCCATCCTTGACTTCAAAACACCAGTCATCGGAGCGATCTTTCTTTATACCGAGGAAGTTTGACGTATAAAGGTACTTTTTGATTATACCGGGATTGTTTATAAGCAGATCCGCCTCAAATACATACGCGTTTGAGAACATATACCTCGCACACATGGCGGACGATATATTATTTGCTTCGTTGTAGCTGGGATTTTCAAGAAAACGGATCATCGGATACTTATAAAGAAGCTGATCGAACTGCTCTGCGAGATATCCTCTCACAATATATATTTCGGTTATCCCCACAGCGAGGCAAGCATCTATAAGACCGTCAATTATCCTCTTGCCGTGAACACGCACAAGCGGCTTGGGAGTGTCCAGGGTGATAGGTGCCATTCTCGAGCCAAAGCCGGCTGCAATGAATATCGCGCGCTTGGCACGGTAAGGCTCAAGTGCTTCTATGCCGTTGCCGTTTATCGCCCCGTTTGCCATGCAGCCGAGATCGGTCAGCTCCTTTACCGTCTTGTTTATCGTACCGAGCGAATATCCGGTAGCCTTTTCAAGATCGCGCTGTGTAAGAGCCGTGCCGGAGGTTGCAAGCTCGCGAAGTATATCAAACTGTTTGCGGGAAAGTCCCATTTCATATTCCTTTCACAAATGCATGGATTGTTTTTCTGCCGAACGAACTGCAATGCAGCGGCATACCCGTTGTCGGAACAACGGATAAATTGTCATATATACGTATTATATCATGAATATGATTTTTTGTCAACCGGAATAGTCAAACAATGCCGCCCTTCGGAGACAACATAAAATCATCGCCGCAAGATCCCGCCGCCGGAATTATACCGCGCTCCGACTTTCAAAAAATTAATTTTGCTTTCTATTGACAAAACGGTAATATTGCGATATAATTAAAAGTAATAGTGTCGCATTGCGGAGCGCCATTATACAACCGAAAACAGTTAAGGAGATGGTTTTTTCAATGGACGGTGACAGTTTATGCTGATCGCTATTTTTGTTTTATTTGTAATTCTCGGCGGATATTTTGCCTGCTGCGAAAGCGCATTTTCCGCCATGAATAAGATCCGTATCAAGAACCTTGCCGAAAACGGCAACCGCAAAGCCAAAAACGCGATGTATGTCGCAAACAACTTTGACAGAGCGCTGACCACACTGCTCATAGGGATCAATATCACACATATTGCCTCCGCATCGGTCTCCACTCTGTACGTTACCCGTGTATTCGGCGATGAAATGTCCGAGGGCGCCACACTCGCCTGCACATTCATTACCACGGGCATCGTTTTCCTGTTCAGCGAGATGATACCGAAAAGCTTCGCCAACGACCGTCCGGACACTGTAGCACTGTTTACAGCGTCGTCCATGCGCGTCATGATGAAGGTCTTTTATCCTCTTGCAAGATTCTTCGGATTTATTTCGGACTTTTTCTCGCGCCTCTTCAAGCATGAGGAAACGCCGTCTATCACCGAAGAAGAGTTGTACGACATAATCGATACAGCAGAGGAACAGGGCGTTATGAACGAGGAGCAGAGCGATATGCTCAAATCCGCACTTGACTTTGATGAGATCTGCGCGCGCGACGTCATGACGATGCGCGACGACATTCAGTATGTCGACGTGAACATGCCGAACAGCAAGCTGATCGGAAAGATCAAGACTATCCCCCACTCGCGCATTCCCGTATGTGACGGTTCTCTTGATAATGTGGTCGGTGTTCTTCCGATCCGTAATTATCTCCGTGCATACATAAAGGACAAAAACGTCAATATGCGCACCGTAATGCTCAAACCGCATTTTGTCAGATGTACCGATAATATCGACGATCTGCTCGATTCGATGCGTCAGCACAAGATCTATCTCGGCATAGTGCGCGATGAAAATAATCGCGTATGCGGCATCGTGACCATCGAGGACTTTCTAGAGGAGCTTGTCGGCGAGATATGGGACGAAGAAGACGTTGTTGAAGAAGACTTCATCAAGCTCGGCGGAAACCGTTTTCTTGTCAGCCCGACGCTTACCCTCGGAGACGTGTTCGAGCGCATGGGCGTTGAGCTTCCCGCCAATGCAGACCGCGCCGCTTCTCAGCCTGTCGGAGTATGGGTCCAGGAACGCTTCGGCCGTCTGCCCGAGGAGGATGAATCCTTCATGTTCGGCAATGTGGAAGTATCGGTCGATGAAGTCAGCGACACGCGTGTTACCGGACTTATCTTCCGTATCGTTGACGAAAACACCGAAAATGAACCCGAGGATGCAAAGAAAGCCGAGGTGAGCGTCTGATGTCACCTGTAAAATATCTGGTCTACGGACTTGTGATCCTTGTCATGCTGGTGCTCTCCGCCTTCTTTTCGGGAAGCGAGATATCGTTCAACACAGCAAATAAGATGCGTTTGCGCAAAGCAGCCGAATCCGGTTCGCGGCGAGCGCGTCTGGCATGCAAGATCAGCGATCACTTCACTACGGCGCTGTCGGCAATACTCATCGGCAACAACCTCGCCAATATCGCAGCCTCTACCGCTGCGACCTCCATTGCAATAGCGTTACTTGCAAACATAAACGGCGGCGACGCGCTTGCATCGACTCTTTCCACCGTGATCATGACGGTGATCGTTCTCATATTCGGTGAGATCGTGCCGAAGCTTCTTTGCAAGCAGCACGCAGATACCGTTGTTCTGTGGGTCGCGATCCCCGTTCTTATACTGACGATCATTCTC
>ERZ780195.2148-NODE-2148-length-14064-cov-3.162396_pt1 | contig 14064 bp, 9 predicted proteins | sample MGYA00511017_ERZ780195 | MGnify/ENA primary metagenome ERZ780195 (study PRJEB29588, sample SAMEA2159974) | human gut metagenome | biome: human gut; feature: human-associated habitat; material: faeces | place: Denmark | collected 2008/2010 ...
TAGTGGTAAACAACGCCCTGTTCTATCTTCGCCTGTACCTGCTTGCAGGTGGTGTTGTAAAGGTTTTCGTGCATAACCGGTCTTACGGGGGTCATATCACGCTTGCACCAGGCATTTTCAATATCTATGTATACCTGCTTTGTGAAAGTGATAAGGTCGGAAGCGGAGAAGTTGGGATCCTTCTGTTTTATAATACCTTCTATCTGTTCGGTTCTGTTGGGCAGTACAACGTTTGCGCCGTTCATTGATGAAGGACGTGTTGTGCCGCCGCCGGATTTCTTTTTAGTTCCACCGATTGTCGAAATGATAATAATAACAACAACGATGCCTATACCTATTATAACAGAAACGGGGTCGACATCGCCGCTGTAGCTGCTGCCGCCGTAATCGTTACCGCCGTAGTCATATCCGCCGCCATAGTCGCCTCCGTAGTCGTAACCGCCGCCACCGCCGTAGTCGTTATTGTCAAACGCACTTACGGAAAAGCAGAGCAGAAGCGCCGCTGTTATTGTCGCAATAAATGTTACAATAATCTTCTTCATAAATTTCTCCCTTATTATCGAAACAGTCTGCATCAAAATGCAGGCCGACATTTTTATACCTTATGAAAGAATAGCACAGTATCCTGCTTTGATTATACAATACTTCCACAAAAAAGTCAATAATTGATAGAAGAAATACGGTAAATATGTTGAAAAATCTGAATAAATATTTTATAAAGAAAGTAAGTACCGTTAACTGTCAATGTTGCCGACCGTGCGAAAAGCGATTGTTACTTTTTTACGGCGTTTTCAAGTACGGTCTTGAGAGTGCCGCTGAGCAGTTTGGACATCCTTTCGATAAGCTCGTCGGGCTCGTTTTTCATACCGCCCTCGAGCCAGTCAAGGACAATGCCGACAATTGCGTATTTATAGAATGATGCGATAAACTTCTTGTCATCGTCGGAAACGCTGAGTTTCAGCGTCTTCGAAACGTTATCAATGAATTTGCCGGCAAAGTCAAGTGAAACGCTGTAAAGATAACGCTCGATAGTTTCACGGTGAAGCGAGCTATATACATGGTATATAAGCTTCTTGTTCTCCTTTACGAAGCAAAGTCCTGTCTTGAGCCCTTCCTCCCACGACTGACCGACCTCCATCTTTTCTACGGATTTCTGTGCTTCAGTAAGGAAGATTTCTTCGAGAAGCTGATAAATATCGCTGTAATGATAATAGAACGTGTTGCGGTTCACTCCGCAGTCATCGGTGATGTTCTTTACCGTTATTTTATCTAAGGGCTGATTGCTCAGCAGTTTTTTGAACGATTCCTGTATTGCTCTTTTGGTAAGTTCGGACATATTACCTCCGTTTTAGCCTGTGGTTTCTCCTGCTTTCTATTTTACGGTTATAATTATACAACATTCCCGTTAAAAATTCAAGTTTTAGGCAAAAGGTCGCATCTGCCTAAAAATCGGTCAATTTATACCGATTGCCCTAAAATTGAACAGCGGCGCAGGATTGACCGTTGTATAAACCGTCACGGCGGGTTAAAATATAGCTGTAAAGAAAAAGAAAGGACTGAAAATCATGAGATTTATCAAACGTGCAAAAGCAGCATATATTTCCACTTGCGCCGCAATTGCGGTCATAGGACTTATACTTATTCTTTTCCCGGAGATTTCAATGCTTGCGGTATGCTATATGCTCGGAATAGCGGCTATAGTATTCGGCATTGTAAAAATCACGGGATATTTTTCAGCCGACCCCTACGGGCTGGCGTTCCAGTTTGACTTTGCATTCGGTATCATAGCGATACTGCTCGGACTTGTAGTTATTATCCATCCGGGTAATATAATGGCTCTGGTGCCTGTCATAATGGGCATTTATTTTATGATCGACGGCATAATGAAGATACAGACAGCCGTTGATGCAAAGCGTTTTGGCGTAAGAAGCTGGTGGCTGATCCTTGTCAGCGCAATAGTTACAGGCGGAATAGGAATACTGTTACTCGTAAATCCCTTTGAGAGTGCGGTAGCGCTTACTGTTCTGCTCGGTATCACATTGCTTGCGGACGGCATTTCAAATATATGGATCGCCGCATACACAGTCAAGGCTATAAAAAAAGAAGTACACGCCGATGACAAAATCTATGTAGAAACAAGCAACAGGGAGGACAAAGATGATTAAGCTTGGCAAATGGATAACAAAGCACAGAGTAATCATTCTTATAGTTGCGGTCGTACTGCTGATACCCTCGGTACTCGGTATGATAGCTACAAGAATAAATTACGATATGCTCAATTACCTGCCCGACACTATGGAAACCATACAGGGTCAGGACATTCTGCTGAATGACTTCGGCAAGGGCGCATTCAGTATGATAATTGTGGAAGATATGGAGCCGAAGGACGTTTCCGCTCTTAAAGAAAAAATAGAAGCGGTAGATCACGTTGATTCGGTAATATGGTATGATTCGATAGCAGACGTTTCAATACCTATGGATATTCTTCCCGATAAGATAAAAGACGCATTCAACACCGATCATTCAACGGTTATGGCGGTATTCTTCGATACATCGACATCAGCCGATGAAACAATGGAAGCTATCAACACGATAAGAGATGTAACGAACAATCAGTGCTTCGTTTCGGGCATGTCCGCAATGGTAACAGACCTTAAAAACCTTTGCGAGCAGGAAGAGCCGATATATGTCGCTATCGCAGTAGTTCTTGCTGTAGTAGTAATGATGCTCTTTATGGATTCTTTCCTTATCCCGATAATCTTCCTCGTAAGTATCGGTATGGCTATTCTCTACAACTTAGGCAGTAACTACTTCTTAGGCGAGATAAGCTACATAACAAAGGCACTTTCCGCTATCTTACAGCTCGGTGTTACGATGGACTATTCGATATTCCTTTGGCACAGCTACAACGAGCAGAAGGTAAGATTTGACGGCGATAAGGAACGTGCGATGGCACACGCCATTTCAAACAGTATCATTTCTGTAGCAAGTTCTTCTATCACAACAATTGCCGGCTTCCTTTCAATGTGCTTTATGAGCTTTACGCTCGGTGCGGATCTCGGTATCGTAATGGCGAAGGGCGTTGTATTCGGTCTTATCGGCTGTGTAACTATCCTCCCGTCACTTATCCTTGTATTCGATAAGGCTATCGAGAAAACAAGACATAAACAGCTTATGCCGAAGTTCGACAAGGTGGCAAAATTCATCACAAAGCGTTCGTGGATATTCCTTATAATATTCGCAGTGCTGATAGGACCTGCGGTTTACGGCTATAACAACACACAGAAATATTACGACCTGAGTCAGACAATGCCTCAGGATATGGACTTCGTTATCGCCAACACAAAGCTGAAGGATGATTTCGGAATGTCAAACGTTCATATGATACTCGCTGATTCAAAGCTGTCGCAGAAGGACGCAAAGGCGATGCTTGACGAGGTCGGAAAGGTTGACGGCGTAAACCTTGCGGTAGGCTTCGATTCGCTTATCGGCTCGGCTGTTCCCTCAGAGATAATTCCGGATTCTATCTCGGATGTGATTAAGAGTGATAAGTACCAGCTTATGCTTGTAGGCAGTGAATACGGAACGGCAACAGACGAGGTAAACAATCAGGTAACAGAGATAAACAACATTATAAAGAAGTATGACAGCTCGGCAATGCTTATCGGTGAAGCACCCTGTACGAAGGACCTTATCGAAGTAACCGACAGGGACTTCAAGGTAGTCGATGTAATTTCGATAGCCGCAATCTTCCTTATCATTCTGGTAACCTTCAAGTCGGTTTCACTTCCGCTGATACTTGTAGCGGTAATCGAGTTTGCCATATTCGTAAACCTCGGTATTCCGTGTTACACAGGTACAGAGCTTGCGTTCATCGCACCTATCTGTATCAGTACCATCCAGCTTGGCGCAACCGTTGACTATGCGATCCTTATGACAACAAGATACAAGAAGGAACGTAACAAGGGCAGTGACAAGAACGAGGCGGTTTATACAGCGCTTAAGTCATCAATACCCTCAATTATAGTAAGTGCGCTCGGCTTCTTCGCCGCTACATTCGGTGTAGGTATTTATTCAAACGTAGATATGATAAGCTCACTTTGCGCACTTATGGCAAGAGGCGCAATCATAAGTATGGTATCGGTAATCCTGTTATTACCCGCTATGCTCAAACTGTTCGATAAGATTATAATCCACACAAGCCTCGGCTTTAAAGAAGCAAGACAAGCCGGCAAAAAGACGAACTGAGAAAGGACAACAGTATGAAAGAGATAAGAAAAAAGATAATAAAGATAGTTTCAATAGTTCTTGCCGCCGCAATGATAGGCACATCTTCGGGACTTCTCGCATTCGCCGCACAGGGCGGTAACGATAATAATACATCGTCATCCGTTTCTGACAGCACAGAAACCGGAAGCAGCGAAAAGAACAGTTCGGATACGGACGGCAAGGAAGAAACGGTATATATCATCTCAAACGCAGACGGTACAACAAAGAAGGTCATCGTCAGCGACTGGCTGAAGAACGGCTCGCACAATGCCACGATAGAGGATGAAACCTCGCTTAAGGACATTAAGAATGTAAAGGGCAACGAGAGTTTTACAAACAGCGGTGAAAATTACAAATGGGCGGCTGAAGGCAGTGACATTTACTATCAGGGTACGACAGACAAGACGCTCCCTGTTGATATGAAGATTACATATACTCTTGACGGCAAGACGGTCACTCCCGATGAAATCAAAGGCAAGAGCGGCAAGGTAACAATCCGCTTCGACTATACGAACAATGAAAAGCGTACCGTGAAGGTTGACGGCAAGGATATGCAGATGTACGTTCCTTTCCTGATGGTAACAGGAACGGTTCTTGATAACGAGAAGTTCTCGAATGTAAAGGTAACCAACGGCAAGCTGGTAAACGACGGCGACAGATCGGCGGTTCTCGGCTTTGCACTTCCCGGTATGCAGGAAAACTTAGGACTTGACAAGGACGATTATGAAATTCCCTCATACGTTGAAATCAGCGCAGATGTCAAGGATTTCGAGCTTATGACCTGCATGACGGTAGGTACGACAGAGCTGTTCAACGAGGTCGATACCGACAAGCTCAATATGGACGATATTGACGGTACTATCAAGGAATTCACAGACGCTGTAGATCAGCTTTCAGACGGTTCTTCACAGCTTTATGACGGACTTGTTACACTGTTTGAAAAATCGGGCGAACTTGCTGACGGTACAAAACAGCTTGCAGACGGTGCTGGCACTCTGTATGACGGCACAGGCACACTTGTAAACGGCACAAACGATTTAAAGAGCGGTGCGGATGAACTGAACGTAGGCGCAGTAAAGCTGAAGGACGGCACGGTTTCTCTGGTAGCCGGCATCAAGGATCTGAAAACAGGCGCTGAGGCTCTTGACAGCGGTGCAGGAAAGCTGAAGGAAGGCACATCTGCACTGGCAGGCGGTGCAAACGATCTTATCAAAGGTGCAGATAAGCTTAACAGCGGTGCGTCATCGCTTGACAGCGGCGCATCTCAGGTGGAGAACGGTGCAGGACAGGTAAGCGAAGGCGCTTCACAGCTGAACGAAGGTCTTGGTGAACTTTCATCAAACAGCGAACAGCTGAACGCAGGCGCAAAGCAGGTATTCGACACGCTGTTATCCACAGCCGAAACGCAGATAAAGGCATCCGGTCTTACCGTTCCTAAACTGACTATAAAGAATTTCAAGACGGAGCTTAACAAGCTGGTAGATTCTCTTGACAAGGATAAGGTCTACACTCTTGCTTACAATACGGCACTCAAAACGGTAACTGCCGAGGTAGAAAAGAACAATGACGCTATAACAGCAGGCGTTACAAAAGCTGTACAGGCAAAGGTGCTTGAAGGTGTTCTCAAAGCCGCAGGCTTTAATATGACCGCAGAGCAGTACAATGCGGCAGTAAAGGCAGGACAGATACCCGAAGCCGTACAGGCTAAGGTTACAGCCGCAGTTTCCGCTCAGATGTCAACAGATGCTGTTAAGGCTCAGATAAGTACAAATGTTGAAGCACAGAAGAAACAGCTTATCGAGCAGAATATGAAAAGCGAAAAGGTCACAAAGCAGATAAACGAAGCTGTAGCAAAGGCTAAGGCAGGTCAGACAACGATAAAGAATCTTATCGCACAGCTTGATTCCTACAATGAGTTCTACACAGGACTTACTCAGTATACGGCAGGTGTTGACAGCGCATATGACGGTTCAAAGACGCTGTCGGCAGGTGCAACACAGCTTTACAGCGGTACTAAGGATCTTCACAGCGGTACTACACAGCTTAAGAACGGAACAGAGCAGCTTACAAGCGGCGGCTCAACGCTTATCTCAGGCGTAAATCAGCTTGACAAGGGCGCAAGCGACCTGAAAGACGGTACGGCAAGCCTTGTAGCAGGTGTAGGCACGCTCTATGACGGTGCAACACAGCTTGACAGCGGCGCAGGACAGTTAAAGGACGGTACGACAAGTCTTGTTGCAGGTGTAGGCACACTTCACAGCGGTGCATTACAGCTTCATGACGGTGCAGGCGACCTTAAGGACGGTGCAGATAAACTCAATGACGGTGTAGCAACTCTTATTGATGGTGTAAAGCAGTTAAGGGACGGTGCTAAGGAGCTGAACGACGGTATGGATGAGTTCAACGAGAAGGCTGTCAAGAAGATAGTAGACGCTGTTGACGGCGATATTGCAGGACTTATCGACAAGCTGAAGGCTACAGTTGCTTTAGGCAAGGACTATGACACATTCGGCGGTAAGTCGGATAAGACAGAAGGCACTGTAAAGTTCATTTACAGAACAGAGAGCATCTCAGCCGACGATGAATAATAAATAACTTAATAAGTCAAAGGCTCTGACGGGGGTAATGCTCCGTCAGAGCTTTTTTATTACAAATGTCATACTGGAAAATACCGTTTGTAACTGGTGAAATCCGCTTTGCAGGTGTATAATCGTTACAGTAAGATAAATAAACAGCCGAAAGGGGAATACTTATGATATTTGCAAGCGTGAACAACCTTGTCAAGAATTACGGCAATCACTGTGCCGTGGATAACCTCAGCTTCAATGTAAGCGAGGGCGAGATATTCGGACTTATAGGTCCTAACGGGGCAGGAAAGTCAACCACGATAAATATTATCACAACACTTGACGAAGCGACTTCGGGAAGTGTGACGATAGACGGTATGGATACAGTGAAGCAAAGAGCGGAGATAAGACGGATGATCGGATGCGTTCCGCAGGAGATAGCGGTGTACCCGTATCTTACCGCAAAGGAAAACGTTGAATTTTTCGCTTCGCTGTACGGCTTCAAGGGCGAACAGCTTCATAAGAATGCAATGACCGCTCTCGAATTTGCAGGGCTTGCGGATAAGGCAGATATGAAGCCGAAGAAAATGTCGGGCGGTATGAAGCGCAGACTTAACATTGCCTGCGGTATAGCGCATAAGCCTAAACTGATAGTTATGGACGAACCTACCGTAGGCGTTGACGCACAGTCAAGAGAGCATATAATGAGTTCGATAAAGAAACTGCGTGAAAGCGGTGCGACAGTAATATATACCTCGCACTATATGCACGAGGTAGAGGAAATCTGTGACAGAGTCGCTATAATTGACAAAGGCAGACTTGTGGCAGAAGGCACACAGCAGGAGCTTATAACGATGATAACCGACAGCTGTACGGTACATATCACCACAAAGCAGTGCGACAGCGAAACAAGAAGCAGAGTATCAAGGGCTGTTTCCTGCCTGCCCGATGTAAACAGGGTGCAATTTAGCGACAATATGATAAGCGTAGATATGAGCATAAGCTGTAACGATATTTCACACGTTATAAGCGAGCTTGTAAAGCAAAATCTGCCTGTAATCGAGATAAGCACGGAAAAGCCGGATATGGACGCTGTGTTCCTGTCGCTTACAGGACACGAGATACGTTAAGGAGCGGAAATATGCTTAGTTTGATAATAAAACAGATAAGGGAGTATTTCAGAAGCCCCGCAAACGTATTCATGGGACTTTTTTTCCCGGTACTGCTGGTATTCTTTCTCGGAACGATGCTTCAGAATCTTGATATAGCGGATTATGACATAGGAGAAATTAAACTGCAATACAATATTTCGCAAACAGACGAGCAAAGCGGAAAGGCATTTGCCGAGTTTCTTAGCAATATCAGTATGATAAAGGCGGAAAAGGCAAGCGATGAAAAAACCGCACTGAGCCTTACCGATAAGGGCGATATAGACGCATATATCGAGCTTGAAAACGGGGAAATCCTGTTATACTGCGGCAGAAACGAAATTGCAAACAGGGCGCTCGGCTCGGTGCTGAATTCTTTCATTGCGGTATCAGATACATATTATAAAATAGCATCGACCGACCCGTCACTGCTTATGAATACAGAAGCCGATACCGAAAAGTCATTTGTAGAGCAGGACGGACTTGGCGTTACACGGAGTATGATGGACTATTATGCGGTGAGTATGGCGGTAATGATGATATTCATGTCGCATATGATAATGGGCAGTACGGCTCTCAAGGACGAGGAAAGGATATTCACCCTGCAGCGTCTTTATCTGTCACCTGTCGGCAAAGCGAAGCTGTTTTTCGGAAAGCTCATCGGTACGCTTCCCTCCGCAGTTATAGGAAATGCGGTGATAATGCTGTTTTCGGTGTTTGTGTTCGGAGCGAAATACTGCGACAGCTTTGTCGGAAACCTTATCCTGTTCCTGCTGTTCTCCTGCTGCTCACTTGCGACGATAGCTGTAGGTATGCTGATAGGGGTACTGATAAAAATACCTGCGGAGAGCATCGTGATACCGCTTACATGGGCATTGCTGTTCTTCTCAGGCTCGTTTTCAAAGCAGGTATTTATCGAAGGGCTCAGCGACAAGCTGCCGCCTTATATCGTTCAGCAGGCGGCATTCAGACTTACTCTTTACGGTGAAAGCGACAGTGCGTTGGCGGTAATTGCGGTATGCCTTGCCGTGACGGTTGCGGTATCGCTTATCGGTGCGGCAATATTCCGTGTAAAAAAATCCGTCTGAAAGGGGAGCGTATTATGAATAATATAAGAACGGTATTTTTCGGTATGCTGAAGCGTCTTAAATACGCACTTGTAATCGCACTTCTTGTAGGGGCAGGCAGTATAGGGCTTTATTACTGCGGCAGACCGATAGCAAACGTGTTCTCGGTAAACGACAAGATAGACATTGCCCTTACCGATAACGATAAATCGGAGCTTTCCGCAATGCTGAAAAGCTATCTCAGCGACAGGATAAATATGAACATTATCGAGGACGGCAAAGAAAAATTCAATGATAAATTGATTAACCGTGACGTTTCTGCTATAATAGAGATACCGCAGGGCTTTGAAAAGAATGTAATCGGCGGAAAAGACGTGAAGATAAAATCCACCACTCTTGACGATTACGAAAACGGCGCTTATATCTCGGTATATATCGAAGGCTTTATGAGAAGCGTCAATATTGCCGCAAATGCCGCAAAAGGCGATGCAGAGCTGTTTTCGAGAATTATGAACAGCGATGCCGCCGACACAAAGCTCACTAAGGAAAATGCGGTAATATCCGACAGGGAGGACGAATATGTCTCTGCAGGCTTTAAGTTCTCCGAAGGATTTATGATAATGCTTGTCACAGCTATCGGCATATTTATCACACTTGCGGTAATGGAAGACAGGCAGTACGGAACATACAGCAGAATGGCTGTTTCATCTGTAACGGGCGTACAGTACATTGTCGGAACGCTTGGGGCAAGCGTGCTTATATCCTTTACGGCACTTGTCATTTTACCGCTGTACCTGCTTATCACGGGCGCTCAGATGACAGCCGGCTATCCGCTTGTGTTTGCCGCCGTAATAATCTACTCGCTGTTCAACTCGGCATTATCAATAATGCTCGCACAGCTGATAAGCTCAAAGCAGGCTCTTGCCACGCTTTCGGGCTGTATTACCTCAATAGGCGCTCTGCTCGGCGGTGCGTGGTTTCCGATAGACGAAACGGCAGGTATGCTGAAATATCTGTCATATATCACGCCGCAATACTGGTATGTCTGCTTTATGTCGGGCGAGGCTGAACAGCCTGTGATAAACATCTGCGTGCTTATACTCTACACATTGCTTATAATGCTTGCAAGCGCCGCACTTTTCGGCAGAAAGTCGGTAGTTTCAAAGGCATAACGAAAGGAATACGAATTGTCACTTATATATCTTGTATTCAAACTCACGGCAACAGCCGCATTCGGCACTATGAATATAATGAATAACTGTGATTCGGGCGATACAGTGCTTACCGTACTCGCCTTTTCCTGCTTTGCTCTGGCTGAATATCTGCTGTCGGTGCTTAAAAAGTCGGATAAAGCGGCGGCGGTCTGTTCGTGTGTTTCGGCTTTTATCGCATTTCTTATATACAGCGACAATCTGATATTCGTGCTGTGCTTTGCCGTAATCTTTGCTGTAGATAAATTCGGTGCGGGAAAGTATTTCCGACATATTGGTGCTATTTCGGTACTGCTTGTTCTTTTTATAGTAAAACCGCCGTTTATTGATGTGCTGATACTTATTATAATGCTCGTGGCATTCACTGTCACCCATATTACCGCAGGACAGCTTATCAAATGCCGTGAACAGCTTGCAGAAAGCAGAGAGGAAACTGTTCGCCTCAACCGCAGGATAGCAAGCCTTGAAGAATACGCTAAAACAGCAAAGAAATCTGCGGCTATCGAAGAACGCAGACGGTTTTCAGCAAGGATACACGATAAGCTCGGACACAGCATTTCAGGAAGTATAATTCTGCTTGAGGCGGCAAAGCTGAACGTCAGAACAAACCCCGACAGTGCCGAGCAATGTATTACTACAGTAACCGATAACCTCAGAAGCGGCGTTGACGATATAAGGCAGGCACTGCGTGAGGAACGTCCCGACAGCAAAACAATAGGAATAAGCGAGCTTAAAGAGATACTCGGTGAATATAAGGCAAAATATAACATAAGGACAACGCTTGAAATCAAGGGTGATGCGGACAGAATCACATTCCGCATATGGAACTGCATAAAGGAAAATCTTATTGAAACGCTTACAAATACGCTCAAGCATTCGGGAGCGGACGAATTTTCGCTGAAAATATCGGTTATGAACAAGGTGATCCGTGCCGAGTTCAAGGATAACGGCAAAGGAAGCGACAGCTTCAAAAAAGGTACGGGTCTTACGGCGATAGAGGAACGCACGGTGCTTACGGACGGAAAGTGCATATTTCCTGCACAGACGGACGGATTTTCGGTAGTAAACATATTCAGTCTGAAAGAGGAGAACGTATGAAGATAATTATCGCAGATGACGACAGCATAATCCGTGAGGGGTTAAAGATGATAATCTCGTCACAGCCTGATTTCGAGGTGACAGGCATTGCCTGTAACGGCGCAGAAGCGGTAGAGCTTTGCAGGAAATACAAGACCGATATAGCACTGCTTGATATAAGGATGCCCGTTATGGACGGTATGCAGGTTTGCCGCATTGAAGCCGCAAAGATAATGCTTGAAGAAAATCTCTGCAAGCCGCTTTTGCTGACAACGTTTGACGAGCAGGAGCTTATACATCGTGCGCTTAAAGTCGGGGTCAGCGGCTATATTCTCAAAAACACGCAGACAGACGGAATTTTCAGTGCGCTGAGGACGGTATATAACGGCGGTACGGTATTCCAGCAGGATATTCTGTCGTATATCCGTGACGCCGCAGTAAAATGCTACGGCAAGAGCGCCGTTTTCGGTCTGCTTACCGAAAGAGAGCTTGATATAGTAAAGCTGATTGCAGACGGCTGTTCGAACGCAGAAATCGCCGAAAAGCTGTTTTTGTCAAACGGTACGGTGAGAAATTATATCAGCGTGATACTTGAAAAAACAGGTCTTGAACACAGGACGCAGATAGCGGTAAGGTATCTTAAGGGCGATGAATAAATAGCTCCCGTAAGCCGACAAAACGGTTTACGGGAGTTTTCGTTTATGTGATTTTATAAAGATATTCGTTTCCTCTTTTGCCGATATAATCAATTACTCCGACATATTGCAGAATTTTTATTGCTATGCCTGCATCGCCTGAACGCATACACTTTCTGAATTCTTTAAGCGTAAATGTTTCGGGTAATCCTTCGGGGATAAAGCAACGGTAGCTGTCGCTGTCCTCAAGAAACGTAAGGCGAAGCAGGGAAGTGGGAACGGCTACCTTTCTGTCTGTCTTTCTGCGTTTCATATCCTTTGCGCAGTAGCGAAGATTTTCTACGGCTATATCCGCAATGCAGACGGTCAGATTCGGGTCGTTCAGGTACTGCCTGATTCGGTACAGTTCAAGGAAAAAATCGGTCATATCGCTTGCGGTAACGTTCCTTCCGCTACTGAGTATCTCGCCTGTCGCCTTATCGACATAATTAAGGCGGCTCTTTTTATGAAAAGGGTATACTATCGTAACGTGCGAGGCTTTGAGAAACGTATTCAGCTTAGGTACAAGATAGCTGAAATTTGCCGTCTGTATCTCAAAAATTCCGTTCTCGGTAACAAGGTCGGCAAAGTAACTGCCTATCTTTATTTCCTTATCGAAAAGAGTGGTGGCAAAATAGCTTTTCAGCGTTGCGTGTATCTGCTTTTCGTTCAGTATGCCCACACCGTCGCCGCTGTCGGCGGTAGCAGTACAGGCACTGAACCGTGCGTTGTCGGGCGAAACGTAAAGAGGCTGCTTATCATACTGCCTTACCGTACAGCTGTCACACTGTATGAACACAGGCACACCGCCTTGCTCGTTTGAACGGATTATCCCCGTTGCAAGTTCTTTGAGCTTATCTGTTGCATTGGATACGGCATAGCATCTGTCGGCTACCGTAAACATTGATATATCGTTTGTGTTGTCACCGAAAACTATAAGCTCATCAGCACCGACAAGCTCCTTCAGCTTCAGTGCCGCATTTGCCTTTGAAACGTCCTCACGGTAAATTTCATACCAGTATTCGTCGGTATCGTATGTATCGGGCTGATAGTTTCTCGAAAAGCCGTTTGTTTTGTAAAAATATCCGTCAAGTTCATCGGGCTTCATTACAGGCTCGATAAGCGTTATGTAATAAATATCGCCTTCGAACAGTTCGTCATAGCTTTTTGCTCGGTGCATTCTTCTGTCACCGGCTCTGTCCTTTAAATAACGTTCCGTACCTTTGTTGAGCCGGTTTTTAAGATAGCTTACTCTTTCGTAATTGTCTATGACCGAGTACACAAGCACGGATTCTTTATGTTCATAAAAGAAAGACTTTATGAACGATTTTGATTCTTCGCTGAAAAAATGCGTTACGATACGCTCCTTTGTGACAGGGTCGATTATAAAAGCGCCGTTATGAGTTATCACGGGCAGCCTGAAATTGATACAGCTTACTTTCGGCTCAGCTGAATGCACTGAACGTGCGGTGGCGTAGCTTATCTTTATATCATCGTCACTTTTTTTAGTTAATAAAGTGCATTTTGCAACATCACTATTAGCTGCATAACCACAACTATCACATATAACTAATTTATCTTCACCAATAGGAGTAATTGCTTGAAATTCCTCTGATAATAAACCTCCCATTGCACCAGTATCAGATTTTACTATCTTATAATTAATCCCTAGTCTTGTAAAAATCTTTTTATACGCATTATACATATTATTATAAGAATCATTAAGCCCTTTTTCATCCATATCAAAAGAATATGCATCTTTCATTAAAAATTCTTTAACACGTATAAGTCCATATCTTGGTCTTGATTCATCTCTAAATTTGTTTTGAATTTGGTATATACTAAACGGTAAATCTTTAAAAGACTTAACCTTGTTTTTAGCAAGTATAGTAAATAATTCTTCATGAGTTGGGGCAAGTACATAATTTTTACCTGACCTGTCTTTTACTTTAAACATGGACTCTCCAAAAGCTTCCAGTCTATTTGATTTATCATAAACTTCTTCATTTACAAGAGATGGCATTAAAACTTCTTCAGCATTTATTTCATTC
>ERZ780195.2151-NODE-2151-length-14050-cov-4.876242_pt1 | contig 14050 bp, 9 predicted proteins | sample MGYA00511017_ERZ780195 | MGnify/ENA primary metagenome ERZ780195 (study PRJEB29588, sample SAMEA2159974) | human gut metagenome | biome: human gut; feature: human-associated habitat; material: faeces | place: Denmark | collected 2008/2010 ...
AAGCAGATCGATCACCTCTCGAAGCTTCTTCACACCGATCACATTCATTTCCGACACTACCGAAGCTTCCTCCTGATTCTCGGAGGACAGAATGCAATAGCTTATCCCCTGTGAAAGTGCACCGTACACCATTGGCAAAACTCCGCTCACCGGGCGCACTTCACCCTCCAGGCTCAGCTCCCCGATCAGCAATATATTACTGAAATCTGATTTGGAAATATAGCCGTATGCCGATAACACCGCCACGGCAATGGCAAGATCATACCCGGTTCCATCCTTCCGGATGTCCGCAGGCGAAAGATTGACCGTAACTCTCCGTGGAGGAAAACGAAAGCCCGTATTCTGTAGTGCAACGCGAACACGCTCCTTCGCCTCCTTCATATAGTCGATAAACTGACCGAACAGATAGCTGCTGTCCTGCGGACCGGGCGCGCTCTCGGGGTGATACTGCACGCTGAACACAAGGTCTTTCTTGCATCTTACTCCCTCGACGGTGTTGTCGAGAAGATTTATGTGCGTCACTTCGAGGTCGGTGCCCTCGACCGTTTTCGGGTCAACGGCATAGCTGTGGTTCTGCGAGGTTATTTCTATCTTGTTGGTGTCGAGGTTCATGACCGGGTGGTTTCCGCCGCGGTGACCGAACTTGAGCTTATATGTCTTTGCGCCGTAGGCGAGGGATATCATCTGATGTCCGAGGCAGATGCCGAAAATCGGATATTTGCCTCGAAGCGCCTTGACCGTGTTTATAACAGGAGTCACATCCTCGGGGTCGCCGGGGCCGTTCGAGAGAAACACTCCGTCGGGCTTCATGAACTCAATTTCATCCGCCGGCGTGTCATAGGGCACGACAACGACGTTGCAGCCGAACTTGTTGAGGCTGCGCACAATATTGAGCTTCATGCCGCAGTCTATCGCGACGACATTGAACTGCGGGTTCGAGGTGCGCGAATACCAGCGCTTTTTGCAGCTGACGCGGCTGACCGCATCGTGGGCGACGGGGGTGTTTTTGATTATCTCCACCGCGACCTCAGCCGGGATATCGGGCGAGGTTATGAGCACACGGCGCGAGCCCAAATCGCGTATGCTGCGGGTGAGCTTTCTCGTGTCAACGCCGGAGATGCCGGGGATACCGTTCTCTTCGAGCAGCTCCGAGAGCGTCTTTGTGTATCTGAAGTTCGAGGGCATATCGTTGTAGTCATACACGATAAGGCCGCCGATGCTCGGGTTTTTGCACTCGAAATCGTCGTCGGTTATGCCGTAGTTGCCTATGAGCGGATATGTCATAACGACCATCTGATCGGTATACGACGGGTCGGAAACTATTTCCTGATAGCCGACCATCGAGGTGTTGAAAACTATCTCGCACACCCTGTCGGCATAGCTGCCGAAGCCGTATCCGTAGTACTCGCTGCCGTCCTCAAGGACGATCTTGCGGTCTATGAGTCTCATTTAAAAATACACTCCTTGAATTTATCAGATCGAGCTCTGAAGTCTCGCGAGAACATCTCTGTAGCCGCCGAGAACATCGCCGAGGTCGCGGCGGAATCTGTCCTTGTCGAGCTTTTTGTTTGTCTCCATATCCCAGAGACGGCAGGAATCGGGGGATATCTCATCGCACAGGACAAGTCCCTCGTCGGTGCGGCCGAACTCGAGCTTGAAGTCGACAAGGCGCACGCCGCCCTTTGCGAACAGCTCGGTCATCAGCTCGTTTATGCGCTTGGACATGGCTCTGAGCTCATCGAGCTCCTCCTGCGTGGCGAGACCGATGGCGGTTATCTGGCTGTCGTTTATCATGGGATCGCCGAGCTCGTCGCTCTTGTAGCTGAACTCAACGACCGTGTTCTTCAGGGGCGAGCCCTCCGGTACGCCGTATTTCTTTGAAAAGCTTCCTGCTGCGATATTTCTGACTATGACCTCGACCATAACGATCTCAGCCTTCTTCGCGAGGACGGTGGTTTCGTCGATGACCTTGAGAAGATGGGTCTTGATTCCGTTCTTCATGAGGTAATCAAAGATGATGTTGGAGATTGCCGCGTTGAGTTTTCCTTTTCCGGGCAGATCTTCTTTCTTGACGCCGTTGCCGGCAGTGGCGGTGTCCTTGTACTTGATGATGCAGGTACCAGGCTCCTCCGAACTGTAAACGACCTTGCTCTTGCCTTCATACAACTTTTCCATACCGCAGTTTCCTTTCGCTTTTCGTATTTTTATTTATTTGCTCCGCTCGGAGAGTTTCCCCTCAAAGCGGTCTTTGGTGATAACATCCGGGATAGGGGTCGGATAGACTCCGTTGAAGCACGCGCTGCAGAAGTTCTCGCTGCCTATCAGATTTTTAAGCTCCGACTCCGGCAGATATCCGAGGGAATCCGCGCCGATTATGTCGGCAATCTCCTCCACCGAGTGGTGGCAGGCGATAAGATTTTCGCGCGAGTCAACGTCAGTGCCGTAGTAGCACGGATGCATGAACGGCGGCGAGGAGATGCGCATATGCACCTCTTTTGCCCCCGCTTCGCGCAGGAGATTGACTATCTGGCGGCTCGTCGTGCCGCGCACTATCGAGTCGTCGATGAGCACTATTCTCTTATCCTTTACGGATTCGCTTATCGCGCTGAGCTTTATTCTCACCTGGTCGATTCTCTTGTCCTGACCGGGCGAGATGAAAGTTCTGCCGATATATTTGTTTTTTATGAAGCCCATTCCGTAGGGTATTCCCGACGCCTCGGCATAGCCCAAAGCGGCGTCTATTCCCGAATCGGGGACGCCCATGACGACATCGGCTTCAACCGGATGGGTCTTTGAAAGTATCGCGCCGGCATTTTTGCGCGCCGCGTGAACCGACACGCCGTCAATGACGGAATCGGGTCTTGCAAAATAGATATACTCAAAAATGCATGAGCGCCTCGGCTTTTCGCCGCAGTGATCCCTGTTCGAGCGCACGCCATTTTCGTCGAAGACGAGTATCTCACCGGGGAGTATATCGCGCTCGAATTTTGCGCCGACGGCGGAAAGCGCACAGCTCTCGGACGCGACGACATATGTGCCGTCGAGCGTCTTGCCGTAGCACAGCGGGCGGAACCCGTAAGGGTCGCGCGCCGCGAGCAGCTTTGCAGCTGACATGAGCACGAGGGAATACGCGCCCTCGAGTCTGTTCATCGCGCTGCTCAGCGCGTTTTCTATCGAAGGACTGTTGAGGCGCGCCTGCGTGACGATATAGGCGATTATCTCGGTGTCGCTCGTTGTGTGGAAGATAGCGCCGCCGAGCTCAAGCTCGCTGCGCAGTTCATAGGCGTTGCTGAGGTTTCCGTTGTGGGCAAGAGCCATCTTGCCCTTCTGATGGTTGACCTCGATGGGCTGGCAGTTCGCTCTGCTGTTGCCGCCGGTCGTGCCGTAGCGCGCATGGGCGACAGCCATCCTGCCCTGCGGGAACTTCATCAGGTCGTCGCGCGAGAAGACTTCGTTGACAAGTCCAATATCCTTGCGCGAAGCGAACACTCCGTCGTCGTTAACGACTATGCCGCAGCTCTCCTGCCCTCTGTGCTGCAGGGCATAGAGACCGTAGTAAGCGAGATCCGCCACGGGACCGGGCTTGGGTGAATAGACTCCGAAAACGCCGCACTCTTCATGCAAGTTTGCCATAGGTATTTATTCTCCGATCTCAGATTTTTCAAGCGCTGCGGCTATAAAGCCTTTGAACAGCGGGTGAGCCTTGTTGGGACGGGACTTGAACTCGGGGTGATACTGCACTCCGACATAGAACGGGCGGTCGGAAAGCTCGACCGTTTCAACGAGTCTGCCGTCGGGCGAAAGACCCGAGAGGGTAAGTCCGTTCTGAGTAAGTATATCGCGATAATCGTTGTTGAACTCGTAGCGGTGGCGGTGGCGCTCGGAAATTTCGGACTTTCCGTAGCAGCGCTCCATTGTTGTGCCGGGCTTGATAACGCAGGGATATGCGCCAAGACGCAGCGTGCCGCCCTTGTCTATATTATCGCTCTGACCGGGCATAAAGTCAATGACCTTGTTCTTGCAGAGCTCATCGAACTCGCCCGAGTGGGCGTCTTTGATACCCGCGACATCGCGCGCGTATTCGATAACCGCAATCTGCATTCCGAGGCAGATTCCGAAATAGGGAACATTGTTCTCTCTGGCATATTTCGCCGCGAGGATCATTCCCTCGATTCCTCTGCCGCCGAAGCCGCCGGGGACGATTATTCCGTCGAGGTGCGAGAGCTCCTGCTCGTAGTTCGCCTCGGTCAGATTCTCGGAATCGATCCAGTCGATGCGGATATGGGTGTTGAGAGTGTAGCCCGCGTGGCGAAGCGCCTCGGCAACGGACAGATACGCGTCATGGAGCTGGACATATTTGCCGACAAGACCTATCTTGACTTCCTTTTCGCGGTTCTTGATGCGGTGGACAAGCTCCGTCCACTCGTCGAGATCCGGCTCGGGAGCGTCTATATTCAGCTCGCGGCAGACGACGGACGAGAAGTTCGACTTCTCGAGCATCAGCGGAGCTTCGTAGAGATAAGGCAGGGTAATGTTCTCGATAACGCAGTCGGGCTTGACGTTGCAGAAGAGCGATATCTTCTTGAAGATAGCCTCCTCAAGCGGCTCGTCACAGCGCAGGACGATTATGTTCGGGTTGATGCCCATGCCCTGCAGCTCCTTGACCGAGTGCTGGGTGGGTTTGGACTTATGCTCGTCCGATCCACGCAAAAACGGCACCAGAGTGACATGGATGAAGAGGCTGTTCTCACGCCCCACCTCAAGAGATATCTGTCTTACAGCTTCGAGGAAAGGCTGGGATTCAATGTCACCTATAGTGCCGCCGATCTCAGTGATGACCACGTCAGCATCGGTTTTCTTGCCGACACGGTATACGAAATCCTTTATTTCATTTGTTATATGGGGTATGACCTGAACGGTCGAACCGAGATACTCGCCGCGGCGCTCTTTGTTGAGCACGTTCCAGTATACTTTACCGGTGGTGAGATTCGAGTATTTGTTAAGATCCTCGTCGATGAAGCGCTCGTAGTGGCCGAGGTCGAGATCGGTCTCCGCGCCGTCTTCCGTGACGTAAACTTCGCCGTGCTGATAGGGGCTCATGGTGCCCGGGTCAACGTTGATATAAGGATCGAGCTTCTGCGCCGCTACCTTGAGTCCGCGCGCTTTGAGAATTCGTCCGAGCGACGCCGCAGTTATCCCCTTTCCGAGGCCGGATACGACTCCTCCGGTCACAAAGATGTACTTTGTCATTAATATCCCTCCGTATTTTATCCTTTTCTTTTTTATATACTTCTCCGGTTAAGGTTTCACACGTACTTTCATTATATCATATTATAACACACCTTTCCTGCCGACTTCTACGGTATTCTGTACTAAAAGCGAGTGCTTTGGAACCGAAAAATATGACAACGCGGTCAACTGCCCGCAAAATCCGATGAGATGCGGGACGCTCGGTTCCGAAAAAGCAAAAAGCAAAGGCGTCCGCCGATGGGGGCACTGTCCCCGGGGGAATGAACGCCTTTGCTCATTTGAGGCGTATTTTATCATATTAAAAGACCCGTGTCAATCGCGTATTTTATATGTATCGCACTTTATTTTCCGAAACGGCTGAGAGAAAAGAGCGCCGTCGAAAAAATTTTTCCGGCGCGAGTTCAACTCCGCCGCATTTTCTCAGAAAAGCGGTTACATCTTGCTCATAAAATTGCTTTTCAAAAAGCCCCGATTGCGGCTATTTGCACAAAAATAAAGAATTGTCCGAAAACGCCTTGACAAACGATTTTGCTGCGCGTATAATTCAGCGCATAAAGGCAATGGCGTCTTTGAACCGAACGGGTTCATTGACGCCATTTTTTATTTTTCGCCTTAAAATATGAAAAAGGAGCGCTAACTTATGAGCACAGTATCTGATTATTTCGGAAGTCTCGTTTTTGACGACAGAGTGATGAAAGCAATGCTTTCCGCCGATGTTTACCAGTCTCTCAAGAAGACTATTGACGAAGGAGCAAGCCTCAATAATGACGTCGCCAACGCAGTTGCCGCCGCTATGAAGGACTGGGCCGTTGAGCATGGCGCGACCCATTTCACCCACTGGTTCCAGCCCCTGACCGGCATTACCGCCGAGAAGCACGACAGCTTCATAACCCCCGCATCCGACGGACGCGTTATCATGGAGTTCTCGGGCAAGGAACTGATAAAAGGCGAGCCGGACGCATCGTCATTCCCGTCGGGCGGACTCAGAGCAACCTTTGAAGCCCGCGGCTACACCGCGTGGGATCCCACTTCCTACGCATTTATAAAAGACAAGACCCTCTGCATCCCCACGGCGTTCTGCTCTTACGGCGGCGAGGCACTCGACAAGAAAACGCCTCTGCTCCGTTCCATGCAGGCTCTCAACAAGCAGGCTCTTCGTATTCTCAGACTCTTTGGCAACACCGATGTAAAGTGCGTGCGCACCTCCGTCGGCCCCGAGCAGGAATACTTCCTTGTTGACAAGGCTCTCTATGAGCAGCGCAAAGACCTCGTCTTCTGCGGACGCACTCTTTTCGGCGCAAAGGCGCCCAAGGGTCAGGAGATGGACGACCACTATTTCGGAGTTATAAAGCCGAGAGTCGCCGCTTACATGGCAGACCTCAACGAAGAGCTCTGGAAGCTCGGCGTTCTTGCAAAGACCGAGCACAACGAAGTCGCACCGTCTCAGCATGAGCTCGCACCCATATACACCACAACGAACATCGCCACCGACCACAACCAGCTGACTATGGAGATCATGCAGAAAGTCGCCGCGAAGCACGGACTTGTCTGCCTGCTCCACGAGAAGCCGTTCGCCGGAGTCAACGGTTCGGGCAAGCACAACAACTGGTCCATGGCTACGGATACCGGAGTCAACCTCCTCACTCCCGGCGAGACCCCCTATGAGAACGCACAGTTCCTGCTGTTCCTCTGCGCGGTCATCAAAGCCGTTGACGACTATCAGGATCTGCTCCGCGTCTCCGTCGCGACCGCAGGCAACGACCACAGACTCGGCGCAAACGAAGCTCCGCCCGCAGTTGTCTCTATGTTCCTCGGCGACGAGCTGACCGCAGTTCTCGACGCTATAGAGAACGACGCGCCCTACAGCGGCAGCGAAAAGACAACGATGAAGCTCGGCGTTCATGTTCTGCCGAAGTTCACCCGCGACACCACCGACCGCAACCGCACATCGCCCTTTGCGTTCACCGGCAACAAGTTTGAGTTCCGTATGCTCGGCTCGTCGAACAGCATCGCCTGCGCGAACATCATGCTCAACGCCGCCGTTGCGGAGTCGCTCAAGATATATGCGGACCGCCTCGAAAATGTTGATGACTTCGAGACCGCTCTGCACGACATGATAAAGAAAACCATAAAAGACCACAAGAGAATCATCTTCAACGGCAACGGCTATGACGACGCGTGGATAAAGGAAGCTACCGAGAAGCGCGGACTGCTGAATCTCCGCACCACTCCGGACGCTATGCCCGCGATGATCGCCGACAAGAACGTGAAGATGCTCACCGCTCACAAGATATTCTCACCCGCAGAGCTTCGCAGCCGCTATGAGATACTTCTTGAGAACTACTCAAAGACCGTCAATATAGAAGCTCTGACCATGGTCGACATGGCGAGAAAAGAGATTCTCCCCGCAGTCGAGGGCTACACAAAGTCGCTCGCAGAGACCCTCGCCGCGAAGAAAGCGGCAGTCGCAGGTCTCCCCTGTAAATACGAGACCGCGACCATCACAAAGCTCTCCGAGCTGTCCGATGAAATCGCCGACGCGACCGCAGACCTTGACGGCGAGATATCGAAATTCCAGGCCATCGAGGACGTCACCGAAGCGGCGAACGATATCAGAGACGTTATCCTCGGCAAGATGGACGCCCTGCGCGCCGTCTGCGATGAGGCAGAGACGATAACCGCCAAGGAGTTCTGGCCGTTCCCGACCTACAGCGACCTGCTCTTCAGCGTAAAATAAAAATCCACAACCCTTTTTACAATAACAAAAGCGCCCGAGTCGGGAGAAGTAACGCGGAATACCGCTCAAAGCGAGCATGGGACGGTGAGAGCCATGCAGTAAGCTCCGCGCGAATAACACCCGACGAGCTGCAAGCCGAAAGGACTACCGAGTAGGTGCGCCGGACACGCCGACCGTTACAGCGGCGAGGCTTTCTTCGAAGCCGAAAAGAGAACAAAGATAGGTGGCACAGCGAGTTGGCACTTGCCCTATCGAATGCTGAAACTAACCGAAAGGAAAGATTACTATGTGTTCGATAATGGGTTACTGCGACTGCTGTGCCGCTTTTTCCGATTTTGAGGAAGGATTCAAAAAGACCGTTTCAAGAGGACCGGACGACAGCAGAATAATAGACACCGGCAAAGGACTGCTCGGCTTCCACCGCCTTGCGATAATGGGGCTGACCCCCGACGGGATGCAGCCGTTTGAATTGGACGGCAGCTATGTCGTCTGCAACGGCGAGATATACGGCTACGAGAAGATAAAAGAGGAGCTCTCGAAGAAATATACATTCAAAAGCGGCTCTGACTGCGAGATACTTCTCCCGCTCTACCGCGAATACGGCGTGGATATGTTCAGGATGCTCGACGCCGAGTTTGCGCTGATTATCTACGACGGCGAAGAGAAAAAATATATCGCCGCAAGAGACCCGATAGGCATCCGCCCGCTCTACTACGGCTATGATAAAAAGGGTGTTATCATGTTCGCGAGCGAGGCGAAGAACCTCGTCGGAATGTGCGGGCATGTTATGCCCTTCCCGCCCGGGCACTACTATAAAGACGGCGAGTTTGTCCAGTACTGCGACATAGCGGCGGTTGACGAAGTCTGCCATGACGACCTTGAGACAGTTTGCAAAAACATCCGCGAAAAGCTCATCGCCGGCGTTGACAAGAGACTCGTTGCGGACGCAAAGGTCGGCTTCCTGCTCTCCGGCGGACTCGACTCCTCCCTCGTCTGCGCCATAGCGGCGAGACAGAGCAAAAAGCCGATACGCACCTTTGCAATAGGCATGAGCGAGGACGCTATTGACCTCAAATACGCAAAGGAAGTCGCCGACTACATCGGCAGTGACCATACCGAAGTCATCATGACAAAAGCGCAGGTCTTAGACTCGCTCGAGGGTGTCATCCGTATGCTCGGCACATTTGATATCACTACTATCCGCGCGAGCATGGGCATGTACCTGCTGTGCAAATGGATACACGAGAACACGGATATCAGAGTTCTTCTGACAGGCGAGATCTCCGACGAGCTGTTCGGCTACAAATACACCGACTTTGCGCCGAGCGCGGAGGAGTTCCAGAAGGAGTCGCAGAAGAGAATAAGAGAGCTGCACATGTACGACGTTCTGCGCGCCGATCGCTGCATCTCCGTAAACTCGCTTGAAGCGCGCGTGCCGTTCGGCGATCTCGACTTTGTAAAATATGTCATGTCCGTCGACCCCGCGAAGAAAATGAACACCTACGGCAAGGGCAAATATCTGCTCCGCCACGCTTTCGAGGGCGATTATCTGCCCCACGATATACTCTTCCGCGAAAAGGCGGCGTTCTCCGACGCGGTCGGTCACTCGATGGTCGACTACCTCAAGGAATACGCCGAGGGGCTCTACACCGAAGAGGAATTCAAAGAGAAGTGCGAAAAATACACCCACGCAAAGCCGTTCACGAAAGAATCCCTGCTCTACCGCGAGATATTTGAAAAGTACTATCCCGGCCAGTCCGAGATGATAGTCGATTTCTGGATGCCCAACAAGTCATGGGAGGGCTGCGATGTCAACGACCCGTCCGCCCGCGTGCTCTCAAACTACGGCGAAAGCGGAAAATAAAAAATGTCCCCCGCGCGGAAAATTGCCGTGCGGAGGATTTTGCAAATTGACTGTAAATTGATTTGAATGAAGCGTTTGCATCGCAAACATGAAACGGCAGCTTCGCTGCCATGAAGCACTCGCTAACGCTCGTATGAAGCAAAGCGCATGACAGACTTTCGGCGTAATGCCGTCAAACTTCATATGGCGAAGCCATACTTCATTTTTCATGCACCGCAGGCGCGCTTCATTTGAAAAAAGCAGCCTGACGGCTGCTTTTTTCATGGCACCCCCTGGGGGAATCGAACCCTCAACTGCCCCTTAGGAGGGGGCTGTTATATCCATTTAACTAAGGAGGCGTATATGCTTTTTGACGCTCAATATTTTATCAGATAAGCTCCTCAAAGTCAAGAAGAATCGGTTCGGGCAGAACAATATAAAAACTTTTGGGATAATTGCCTGTTTTACATGGTATCATACATACAAATACACTTGAAATATTTACATTTATGTTATAAAATAATCAGTGGTGCAAGCGTAAAAAGCTGGCAAATTCAACTTTTGAAAGGACGATCAAAATGAGCGCACTTAACAAAAAGTCAGTTAAGGATATCGACGTTTCCGGCAAGAGAGTGCTGGTACGCTGCGATTTCAATGTCCCGCTCCAGGACGGCAAAATCACCTCGGACAAGAGAATTGTTGCCTCCCTCCCCACTATCAAATATCTTATCGATCATCACGCAAAGGTTATCCTTTGCTCCCATCTGGGCAGACCCAAGGGCGAGTTCAAGCCCGAGTTCTCCCTTGCTCCCGTAGCCGCAAGACTTTCCGAGCTTCTCGGTCAGGATGTCAAGATGGCTAAGGACGTTATCGGCGACAGCGCAAAAGAGCTTGCCGCTAATCTCAAGGACGGCGAAGTCATGCTCCTTGAGAACGTGCGTTTCCACGCAGAAGAGACCAAGAACGATCCCGCATTCTCGAAGGCTCTCGCCTCCCTTGCGGATATCTATGTAAACGACGCTTTCGGTTCGGCTCACAGAGCTCACTCCTCCACGACCGGCGTTGCCGACTATCTGCCGGCAGTCTGCGGCTTCCTCATCCAGAAGGAGATCGAGTTCATGGGCGGCGCTCTTGAGAATCCGAAGAGACCCCTCGTCGCTATCCTCGGCGGCGCAAAGGTCTCCGACAAGATCGGTGTCATCAACAACCTCCTCGATAAGGTCGATACCCTTATCGTCGGCGGCGGCATGGCTTATACTTTCTTCGTCGCCAAGGGCTACCATGTCGGCACCTCCCTGTTCGAGGCCGACAAGGTCGAGCTTGCCAAGAAAATGATGAAGAAGGCAGAGGATAAGGGCGTTAAGTTCCTTCTCCCCATAGACAATGTTATCAGCAACGAGTTCGCAGAGAACGCCGAGTACAAGACCATTAACTCCGACGAGTTCCCGGACGGCTGGATGGGCATGGACATCGGTCCCAAGACCCGCGAGCTGTTCGCAAACGCCATAAAGGGCAGCGGAACCGTTATCTGGAACGGACCGATGGGCGTTGCCGAGTGGGATCACTTCGCAGGCGGCACCATTGCCGTTGCAACCGCTGTTGCTGACAGCGGCGCTATCTCCATCATCGGCGGCGGCGACTCCGCTGCAGCTGTCCAGCAGATGGGCCTGGGCGACAAGATGACCCACATCTCCACCGGCGGCGGCGCTTCTCTGGAGTATCTGGAGGGCAAGGAGCTGCCCGGCATCGCAGTCATCCAGAACGCATAATTCCGGCATCATAAATGGGTGCGGCGGCTGTTTCGCCGCCGCACCTTTCTGTTTTTATCAATAAGAAGGTAAGGAGAACATATCATGGATAAGGCAAAGCGCAAGGCTATCATTGCTGGCAACTGGAAGATGAACAAGACCGCCTCCGAGGCTGCTGTTCTGGTGGACGAGCTGGTGCCCGCCGTGCAGGACGCAGGCTGCGAGGTCGTCATCTGCACTCCCTACACCGACCTGGTCACCGCTGTGGAAAAGACCAAGGGCACCAACATCCATGTGGGTGCCGAGAACGTCCACTTCGAGAAGTCCGGTGCTTTCACTGGTGAAATCAGCGCCGACATGCTGGTGGATCTGGGCGTGGAGTATGTCATCGTGGGCCACTCCGAGCGTCGTCAGTATTTCGCAGAGACCGACCAGACCGTGAACAAGCGCGCTCTGGCAGCCCTGAACGCTGGCCTGAAGGTCATCATCTGCGTGGGCGAGAGCCTGCAGCAGCGCGAAGAGGGCGTGACCGAGGAGCTGGTGCGGATGCAGACCAAGATCGCCCTGCGCGACGTGACCGCCGAGCAGATGGCAAATGTGGTCATTGCCTACGAGCCCATCTGGGCCATCGGCACCGGCAAGACCGCGACCGCTGACCAGGCCGAGGAGGTCTGCGCTCAGATCCGCAAGGTCATCGGCGAAGTGTACGGCGAGGCTGTGGCCGAGGCTGTCACGGTCCAGTACGGCGGCAGCATGAACGCCAAGAACTGCGAGGAGCTGCTGAGCAAGAAGGATGTGGACGGCGGCCTGATCGGCGGCGCATCTCTGAAGGCTCCTGATTTTGCTGTTATCGTCAATGCCGCTTCCAACGGCTGAGAAGGCCCTCTGACCTGTTTTCCCAGCGCCCGGCTGCGCCGTTTTTCCAGCGCTGTGCCGGGCGCTATTTGTTCTAAATCAAAGGAGATTCAACGTTATGTCCAAGAAACCTGTACTTCTGTGCATCATGGATGGCTTTGGCTGGGTGCCCAACGAGACCTACGGCAATGCCGTGGTCGCCGCAAAGACCCCCCATCTGGATGCCCTGATGGCAAAATATCCCATGACCACCATCGATGCCTCCGGCATGGCTGTCGGCCTGCCCGATGGCCAGATGGGCAACTCTGAGGTGGGCCACACCAACATGGGCGCTGGCCGCATCGTCTACCAGCAGCTGACCCTCATCACCAAGTCCATCCGCGACGGCGAGATGCTCAAGAACCCCGTCCTCGTCAAGAACATGAAGGCCGCCATCGACGCGGGCAAGCTCATCCTTGTGCCGAACGGCGAGGGCTACTGCCTCGGCCGCGCGGTCAACTCGCTGACCACGGTCACGACCGCGCACGGCGCGGCGTTCCGAAAGATCAAGATCGTGGACGGCGTGGACCTCATCCGCGCGGATATCACGCGCACCTTCCGCGAGGGCTACATCGGCAGCGTGCTGAACGATTACGACAACAAGCTGCTGCTCGTGACGGCCATCAACGCCTATTTCAAGGCGCTCGAGGGCGATGTGCTGGACAAGACGGCGGACAACGCGTGCCGTGTGTCCCTGTCCGGCCAACGCGGCTGGCTCGAGAGCCACGGCACGGACACGGGCGAGATGTCCGACGCAGAAATTCTCCGCGCGAACACCGGCAGCGAGGTCTTTTTGGAGGCTTCCCTGACATTCTGTGACGCGATGGAGGATCTGACGCTCAGGATCGCGATGTAAAAGGAGGGTAAAAATATGGCACAGTTACAGGCAAACCGCACGCTTTCCGGCTCGTTCGCGTCCGTCTGGGTGGACGGCGCGCTGATCGCAGAGCTGGAGAGCATCACGGTCAAGGTCAAGCTGCAGCGCGAGCGCGTGCAGCTCGGCATGGATGTGGACAGCAAGATCACCGGCTATTCCGGCGAGGGTACGATGAAGCTCAAGCAGGTCTACACCCGCTTTTACGAGGTCCTCGACGAAGCGCGTCGCGGCGTGGACAAGCGCTGCACCATCACGACCGCGCTCAAGGACCCGGACAGCGTGGACGGGCAGGAGGAGCGCTACGCCATCGCGGGCGTGGCGTTCACGGAGCTGCCGTTCATCAACTACAAGATCGGCGAGGTCAACGGCCAGAGCCTGCCGTTCACCTTCCGTCCGAGCGAACTCAAGAGCCTTGACGCCATCGGCGTCGGCGAATGATGGCGCTTGGGGACATTCTCGCGGCGCGGGCGGACAACGCCCGCGCACGCGGGACGGTCGAGGCCGGTACGCTGGGGACGGTGACGGTCGAGGCGCTCCCCGTCCGCGAGCTGGAACGGCTCATGCGCGGCGCGGACGGCGACCGCGCGGTGTTCTATGCCGCCTGCCGTGAGCTGCAAGGCGCCGGTGCGGCGCTGCTGCGCGCGGGCAAGGTCTACCGCCCCGATCAGGTGATGGCGCTCGTGTCCGACGCGGAGGCGGCG
>ERZ780195.2157-NODE-2157-length-14027-cov-20.255010_pt1 | contig 14027 bp, 20 predicted proteins | sample MGYA00511017_ERZ780195 | MGnify/ENA primary metagenome ERZ780195 (study PRJEB29588, sample SAMEA2159974) | human gut metagenome | biome: human gut; feature: human-associated habitat; material: faeces | place: Denmark | collected 2008/2010 ...
GTGTATCGCTATTTGGCTGGCTGTTTTGGCTTGATCTCATGTAGACACTATCTAACCGTCTTTCAAAATTTTCAGAACATTTGGCGGGAGGCAAAGCCACACAAAAACAGAATAGAGGGATCAAAAAATAGTATTCCCGAAACCCTGCGCTCCCCTGTGGAGTGCTAACCGCAAAGCGGAGATGCAGAAAAATAGAGTATACCCCAGTTTTACATTTGAAAAGATTACAAAACATGTCAAAATAGAATCTTAAAACAAATTATTTTACAGAACGTAAATTATATTATTGATTTTATATTTACTTCATGGTATAATAGAGCTATCCCAAGAGAACAAAGGAGCAGAGCGGAATGAATATTGCGTATGTCAGAGTTTCCACCGTAGAACAGAATGAGGCGCGACAGGTGGAGGGCTTGAAAAAACACAACATCGACAAATGGTTCACGGAAAAAATCAGCGCGAAGGACGCAAATCGTCCCCAGCTTCAAGCCATGTTGGAGTTTGCGCGAGAGGGCGACACAGTTTTCATTCACGACTTTTCCCGCATTGCCCGTTCCACAAAAGACCTTCTCGCCATTGTGGAACAGCTAAACGCAAAGGGCGTTCACCTTGTCAGCAACAAAGAGAACATCGACACAAGCACACCCACTGGCAAGCTCATGTTGACGATGATTGGCGCAATCAATGAGTTTGAACGCATGAACCTCCTTGAACGCCAGCGCGAAGGAATTGCACTTGCGGTTCAGGAAGGAAAATACAAGGGACGCAAGGAAGTTCGGATAGAGAATTTCGCTTCGCATTACGAACGCTACATGCGCCGTGAAGTGAATAAAGCCCAGCTTGCCAAGGAATTGAACATCAGCAGACCCACGCTGGATAAACTCATTCGGGAGCATGAAGAAACGCTCGGGGCATAAAGCCTCGGGCGTTTCCTTGTCCCTCCACCGCATATCCGTTCACAGGTTGAACGCATCGGCATAGCGTTGTGTTGCGACCTTCATTTGTCGAAGGTCTGATTTTACATAGAAATTTAGCGTGGTAGAGGCATCCGCATGACCCAATATCTCCTGAACGCTCTTGATGTCCGCGCCATTTTCCAATAACAGCGTCGCACAAGTGTGGCGCAGATCGTGGGGAGAAATGCCCTGCAAACCAATGGACTTCATAAAGGCAGAGATTTTCCGCGTGGCAGTATTGGGGTCACGGGGCGTGAATGCGCTTTCCTTTCCTTCAAACAGGTATGCGCTCTGGATAATCTCATTCGGGTGCTTGCGAATCGCCTCCTGCCGAAGTGCCAGCAGATGCACCTTGACACCCTCCATCAGCGGTATGGTTCGTATACTGCACGGCGTTTTCGGCTCTGCGACCATTGTTCCGCTTTCCTTTGTGTAGGTAACATTCCGCACGATGGACAGCGTATTGTTTTGAAAATCGAAGTCCTGCCATTGAAGCCCCAAGCATTCCCCGCGCCTGATACCTGTCGTAGCCATCAACAGCATCATACAGCGGTATTCCAGCCTGCATCCATTCAGCGCACGAAAAAATATCTTTGCTTGCTCTTGCGTCAATGCCTCCACTGGACGCTTGACAGTTTTCGGCGCGTCCACCTTCTTGATTGGATTCTTCTCTATTGCCTCTTGCTTCTCCGCATAGTTGAAGATGATTCGCAGAATATCGTAATGGTGCTTGATGCTCTTTTCGGACAGCGTCCGCCCATCAGGGGCGCGGTATTCCTCCCGCAGATATTGGAGATACCGCATAATATCAACTGCTGTTATGTCTTTCAGCCTCTTATCACCCAGCCTCGGCAGGGAGACGCGCATCATAAAACCATACATAGCAATGGTGGAGGGACGTGCACCGCCAGCAATGACCTTCAAAGGCATCCAGACCTGTTCCGCGAAGTATCGGAAGGTTTCTTCCTCAGGGACTTCCTCCGCCGTCTGAACCGCTTCACAGGGCGCAGGAAGGGGCGAGGTGTATACGCCCTGACCCTCGGCATTTCCTTTAATGGTCTGCTCCCATCGATATGCCTCCGCTTCGGCCATCTTGCGGGCTTTGGCATAACTCAATCCCTCGGGCGGTTTCCATGTCGTTGTGCGGAAGTGCTGTTTACCCTGTTCATCCCTGCCAAGACAGCAATGAAACTTGAACGAAACAACCTTGTTTCCCTTTGATTTCTCTGTGATTGTCGCCATTTTCTGTCCCTCTCTCTTTGCGACAATCAGAGCGTGTTTACCTTGTTTTCCTCCAAAAGTTTACCCTTCGGTTTAGTATTACTATACTTCGGGTCAAGTGAAGGAATAAGCAAAAGTCCCGAAACCATTGTGATTTCAGGACTTTTGCTTTGGTCTGGGTGAGAGGATTCGAACCTCCGGCCTCTTGAACCCCATTCAAGCACGCTACCAAACTGCGCTACACCCAGATATTATCGAGAAGACGAAGCTCAAATCATCTTCACAACAATAGTTATTATATACGAAGCACGGGGATTTGTCAATAGTTTTCGGAGGATTTTTTTGAATTATTTCCCGGAATTATTTGCCGGAGAGAGCGAAATGCGATTCGGCTGCTGGCAGTGGGGGATGCCTCGAGAGAATTCGCAATGCCGGGTGCTCTAAGAAGGATAATGGAAAAAAACAGAGCCGTCTCGAAAGAGACGACTCTGTTCTGGCTGGACAAATCGCAATCAGCGCTTGGAGAACTGGGGCGCGCGGCGGGCGGCCTTGAGACCGTATTTCTTGCGCTCCTTCATGCGAGGATCGCGGGTGAGGTAGCCGGCCTTCTTGACGGCGGGCTTGTACTCTTCGTTGGCCTTGACCAGCGCGCGGGCGATGCCGTGACGGATCGCGCCCGCCTGGCCGGTGAAGCCGCCGCCCTTGCAGTTGACGAGCACGTCATACTTGCCCAGGGTGTCGGTCAGAACCAGCGGCTGACGAACGACGGTCTTGAGGGTTTCGTAGCCGAAATACTCCTCGAGGTTGCGCTTATTGATGATGATATTGCCCTCGCCGGGAACGAGACGAACGCGAGCGATCGCCTTTTTTCTTCTGCCAACGGCGTGGAAGCTAGCACTATTCATGTTTCGTCCTCCTCCCAATTACAGCTTGAGCTCAACGGGCTTCTGGGCCTGCTGATTGTGCTCGGGGCCAGCGTAAACAAAGAGCTTCTTGGCCATCTTGTAGCCGAGGGGGCCCTTGGGCAGCATTCTGCGAACCGCCTCGCGGAACGCGAACTCGCTCTTGTTGGCCATCAGCTTGCGATAGGTGATCTCCTTGAGTCCGCCTGCGTAGCCGGTGTGATAGTAGTAGATCTTCTTATCCAGCTTCTTGCCGGTAAAGACGAGCTTGTCGGCGTTGACGACGATGATGTAGTCGCCGCAGTCGCAGTTGGGGGTGAAGGTGGGCTTATGCTTTCCGCGAAGCATGGACGCCACCTGAGAAGCCAGACGGCCGAAAACCATACCCTCAGCGTCGATCACGTACCACTGACGCTCGACGTTCTGGGGATTCGCCATATAAGTACTCACGTGTAATTTCCCTCCAAAAAAGATCAATGCTTTTGCAAAGGTGTGGTCAGGACCTTTACAGTCATGTCCATGCTCGGGGCTAGTGAGCGTACTGACACAATCTGTATTATATCGCACTTCCCGTTTTCCGTCAATCGCTCATGGCGAGTTTTTTTCAGAATTTAACGCTTTTCGCGCCCGGGCAGCAGGCTCGACAGCGTTGACACCGCACACAGCGCCATAAACCCCGCGCATATGACGAAGCCCGGCTGTCCCCAGCGCGCGGCCAGCAGCACCGTGGGCATGGCCTGCACCGTCAGCTTCTCCCCGCCGCGCAGCAGCGCCGCGTTGGCCGGTGCGATCATGGCGAGCATCCCTGCGCCGCACGCCGCGCCGAATTTCACCGGCGAGGAAACCCGTCGTGCGCTCTCCACAACCGCGTCCGCCGCCGCGCAGACGTTCAGCGCCGCGTGCATCGCGCCCAGCGCCAGCGCCGCCGGAGCCGAGCCGCGCCAGAGCAGCGTCACCTCGTAGCGCGTCGCGTACTGCACCTCGCGTCCGTCCAGTGCCAGCGCCAGATAGAACGTCGCGCCCAGCGCCAGCGCCATCCAGCCCAGCACCGCCCGTCCCCTGCCCAGGCGAAGCAGCGCGGCCGTCAGCAGCGCGCCCGCCGCGCCCATCCAGAAGGCGTTTTTCGCCATCCAGAGCAGCGCCGTCATGTGTCCGGCGACGCACAGCATGATTCCCGCCAGCGCCGCCCGCAGCAGCCCGTGCGCCGCGCCCGCCGCCGCGCCCGTGCGGGGATCCAGCCGCCGCATCAGCACCGCGGCGACGTTTTCTCCGCCCGTCTGGCGCGCAAAGCGGCAGAGAGCTCCGCAGCACAGTCCGAACAATGCCGAAGCCGTTCCGACGGCCAGCCATGACATGCCGCCCAGCTGACTGAAAAACAGCGTCAGCTGCCGTCCGGACAGAAACGCCGTTCCCGCCGTCGCCGCCAGCACCGCGCCCAGCGCTCTCCACATAAAAAACACCCCGCTTCGCAGTAATTTATGCGAAGCGGGAAACATTTCATGATTCAGTTGGAGCTCTGCGCGTCCTCTCTGGCCAGCTCCTCCGCCGTCTGATCGACCGGCGTGTGCTCGGGCACGTCCCAGTTGGCGGAATTATCGTAGAACCGCGCTCCGTCGTCCGTCACCGTGGGCGCGGCCGCCGTCTGCGCCGGCGCCTCGTCGAACATGGGATCGGGCTCGCCCGTCTCCTGACGGCTCGCGCGAAGCACGCCCACGCCCAGCTTTCCAATGCCCAGCGCCAGCAGAACCAGCGCCGCAATGGCGATCAGACACAGAATCGCCTTCAGTCCAACGCGCATATTCCCTCCGAGATTGCCTTACAGCACGTACTTTTCGATGAACTCCGGCACGTCCTCTGCGGCGCTGCTGATGGAGAGCACGAAATTGCAGTGATGCTTCTCGGACAGGTTCTCCAGCTGCGCAAAGAAATCACGCATCTCTTCGGTGTCCAGATCGGTCCTGACCAGCTTCTTGAACGCGTCCACGGCGATCAGCGACAGGTCGAAGTCGGCGGACAGCATGCCGCACAGGAAGCCGAGAAACTCGTGCGCGTCGCACTTATAGACGGAGGGATACTCGCTGGCGTCCACGAAGCGGATCTCGTGGCGCAGGTCGTACATATAGCGCTTGTCGTCGTCCACAAAGATAATATTGCCATGCTCCTGCTTGAGCGCGTCGTTCGCAAGGTCGATCAGACGCTTGGTCTTGCCGCTGCCCTTGTCGCCAAGAATTACTTGAATCATGCTTATTTCACTCCTTGTCAGTAGTCCCGGATGGGGCCTGACTTTATTATACATCAGTTTTGCCGAAAGCGCAACCCTGATCGGACAAGTTTGGGGCTTGTCATTCTGACCCAGGCATGCTATAATGAGTCGGACTGTATCCGATTTATTTGTTGTATAATTTGATGAGGAGGCAGAATCAAATGACCCGTTTTGAAAGCGCGAAAGAAATTTACGCACGCATGGGAATCGACGTCGAAGCCGCGATGGCGGCGGCGGCGGGCAAGCCCATTTCCATCCATTGCTGGCAGGGCGACGACGTGGCCGGCTTCGACCAGAAGGACGCCAAGGCTGGCGACGGTCTGGCGGTCACCGGCAACTATCCCGGACGCGCCCGCAACTTCGAGGAGCTGAAGGCCGACTTCCTGAAGGCCATCTCCCTCATTCCCGGCAAAAAGCGCATCAATCTCCACGCCTCCTACGCCATCTTCGGCGAGGGCGAGTGGGTGGATCGCGACAAGCTGGAGTATCGCTTCTTCATTCCGTGGGTGGAGTTCGCCAGGGAGAACAATCTGGGCATCGACTTCAACCCCACCTGCTTCTCCCATCCCATGGTCAAGAACGGTCTGACCCTGTCCAGCCCGGACGAGAAGGTTCGCCGCTTCTGGATCGACCACTGCATCGCCTGCCGCCGCATTGCCGAGAAGATCGGCGAGGCGCTGAACGACAAGGTGCTCAACAACGTCTGGATTCCCGACGGCCTGAAGGACGTTCCCGCCGACCGCATGGGCCCGCGCATGCGCCTGAAGGCCTCTCTGGACGAGATCTTCGCCGAGAAGCTGCCCCATGTCATCGACTGCGTGGAGAGCAAGGTCTTCGCCGTGGGCGTGGAGAGCTACACTGTGGGCTCCAATGAGTTCTACATGAGCTACGCCGGCACCCATCCGGGCGTGTACAACCTGCTGGACAACGGCCACTATCATCCCACCGAGGTCGTCAGCGACAAGATTCCCGCGCTGCTGTGCTACTTCGACTACATCCCGCTGCACGTCACCCGCGGCGTTCGCTGGGACTCCGATCACGTCGTGGCGCTGGACGACGAGCTCAAGGAGATCATGAAGGAGATCGTCCGCAACGACGCGATGGACAAGGTTCTCATCGGTCTGGACTTCTTCGACGCGTCCATCAACCGCGTGGCCGCGTGGGTCATCGGCTGCCGCAACGCCCAGAAGGCGCTGCTGTGGGCGCTGCTCCAGCCCAACGCGAAGCTCAGGGAGCTTCAGGACGAGGCCAACTTCACCGAGAAGTTCATGCTCATGGAGGAGGCCAAGACCCTGCCCTTCAGCGACATCTGGGCGGAATACTGCACCCGTCAGGGCGTGCCCGCCGACGCGAGCTGGTTCGACCAGATCAAGGCCTACGAGGCCAGGATCCTGCCCGAGCGCGCGTAAGTTTCCCGATTTCTTTGAAAGGACATTCCTTCGGGAGTGTCCTTTCTTCGATGAGCTCCATTTGCGCCGAAGGGAGGAAACCGCATGCGCAGGCTGACCGCTGCCGCCGCGGAGAGCGACCGGAACCGCCCGGTCAAGTTCTTCGTCCGCGGAACCATGGGCGTGTCCTATCATCAGTTCTGCCAGCTCAAGCGCACCGGCGGGCTGCACGTGAACGGCCAGACCGTCCGCGCCAGTTTTCTCCTCTCTCCCGGCGACCTTGTCGAGGTCTTGCTCGAAGAGGAGGGTTCGGAGAAAAGCGTCGTTTCGGACTTCACGCCCGTTGCGCTGGTCTATGAGGACGACGATCTGTACATCGTGGACAAGCCCGCGCCGCTGGCCTGTCAGTGCTCGCCCAGACAGGAGAGCATGACGCTGGAGAACCGGCTGGCCGGGCGCTTCGCGGCGGACGGAGATTTTGTGTTCCGCCCGGTCAACCGGCTGGATCGCGGCACCAGCGGGCTGATGGCCGCGGCGAAGCACGCCCACGCCTATCAGCGCATGCAGCGGCAGCTGCACACGCCCGCTTTCGTCCGGGAGTACCTCGCCGTGGCGGAGGGAATCCTCGAGGGCGAGGGCGTGATCGACCTGCCCATCGCCAAGGAGGACGCGGCGACGGTTCGGCGAGTGGTGGATTTCGAGCATGGCCGCCCGGCAATCACGCGTTACCGCGCGCTGGAGCATCGCAACCATCGCACGCTGGTACAGCTTCGGCTGGAGACGGGGCGCACGCATCAGATTCGCGTCCATCTGTCCCACCTCGGCCATCCCATCTGCGGCGATTTTCTCTATGGAACGGAGCTGCGCGCCCTGCCCGGTCGGTTCGCGCTGCACTCGGCGCGCATCGCGCTGGAGCATCCCGTCACCGGCGCGCGCATCGAATGCGTCTCGCCGCTGCCGGCGGAGCTGGAAAGGCTTTTGTATGATGAATGACGAAATGAAGCGCGTCGCCGACGCGCTGAGCGCTCTGCGAACGCCCGCCGCGCCGGAGGAGTTCGACCTGCACGCGGCCATCGCCGGCGCGCTGACCGCCGCGGGCGTCGCCTTCGAGCACGAATACCGGCTGGCCCCGCGCTGCCGCATCGACTTTCGCGTCGGCCGTGTCGGCGTGGAGGTCAAAAAGGGCCGGCCCGCACCGTCGCAGCTGAAGCGGCAGATCGCCCGCTATCTGGAGAGCGACGCGCTGGACGCGCTGCTGGTGGTGGCGCAGCAGGCCGTGCCGCTGCCCGCGGCCATCGGCGGCAAGCCCGTGGAGCTTTTCTCACTGAATCGCCTCTGGGGGGTGGCGCTGCCATGACCGATTTTCCCGCCTATCTGCGCGACGTGCCGCCGGATCAGTCCACCTATGGCACGCTGTCCTACAACCGCCGCTCCAAATGCTGGACAATTAAGGCCGAGCCCTGCGTCACCGAGCTGGCCAAGCGGCTGTTTCCTGGCTGCGACGGCCGGGGCCGCGGCGTGGCGCGCTTCACCGCCCATCGGCGCATCGTCGGCGAGCTGAACTGGCTGATGCAGCGATATCCGCTGGAGATCAAAGAGGCCGACCGCGCCCGCTGGGAGAGCGCGCTGGACGAGGCTCGGGAATACGCCGTGCGCCGAGAGCAGGCGCGGACGCAGCCCGAGACTGCCGAGCCGCCGAAGGAGACCTTCTCCGGCGAGCTGCTGCCCTTTCAGAAGCAGGGGCTTGCGTTCCTGCTGGCCTCGCGCCGCTGCCTGCTGGCCGACGAAATGGGGCTGGGCAAGACAGTGCAGGCGCTGGCGTTTCTGGCCGCGTCGTCGGCCTATCCCGCCGTTCTGGTGGTGCCGCCGCACCTGATCCGCAACTGGCAGCGCGAACTGGAGCGCTTCCTCTCGCCCGACGGAAGGCTGCGCGTGCACGTCATCCGCGGCCTGAAGCCCTATCCATTACCCGAGGCCGACGTGTACATCATCCACTATCTTCTGCTGCGAGGCTGGAAGGACGTGCTGCCCGGGCAGGGCTTCCGCACGGTCATCTTCGACGAAATTCAGGAGCTGCGCCACAACGGCACGGGCAAATACAGCGCCGCCAGCCTGCTTTCCGAAGCCTGCGAAAATGCCATCGGCCTTTCGGGAACGCCCATCTACAATCAGGGCGGCGAGATCTGGAACGTGGTCAACATCCTCGACTTCCACTTTCTCGGCGACTGGGAGAGCTTTTCCCGGGAATGGTGCTACGGCTACAACAGCGCCATGGTGGTCAGGCCCGAGCTGCTGGGCGAGCATCTGCGCCGGGAGGGGCTGATGCTGAGGCGGCTCAAGTCCGAGGTGCTCACCGAGCTGGCTCCCAAACGGCGGCTGGTTCAGGAGATCGACTGGGACGACGCGGTCTATCGCGAGCTGATGAAGTCCGTGGCCGAGCAGCTGCGCCTGCTGCGCGCCACCGACGATCCCTCCCGCCGCGCGCTCATCGAGGACGCCATCTGCCAGCAGCAGCGACAGGCCACAGGCGTCGCCAAGGCTCCCTTCGTCTGCGCCTTCGTCAAGGCGCTGGTGGAGAGCGGCGAGCGCGTGCTGCTGATGGCCCACCACCACGCGGTGATGGACATCTACAAGCGCGAGCTGCGCGCCCTCCATCCCGGCTTCATCACCGGCCGGGAGACGGACAAACAGAAGGACGCGGCGGTCAGCGCCTTCATGTCCGGCAAGAGCGATCTGGTGTGCATCTCGCTGCGCTCGGCCAGCGGACTGAACCTCCAGCAGGCCACCTGCGTGGTATTCGGCGAGCTGGACTGGTCGCCCGCCGTCCATTCCCAGGCGGAGGATCGCGCCCACCGCATCGGCCAGACCGATTCGCTGCTGTGCTACTATCTCGTCTCGCCCCGGGGCTCCGACCGGGACATGCAGGACGCGCTGGGCCTGAAGGTCAGCCAGTTTGTCTCGCTGATGGGCGACGCGCCGGTCTCGCCCGTGGAATCCGCCCTGCGTCAGGTGGAGGCCCGCGAGCGCATCCGTCGGTTGGTGGAGCGCCTGTCCGAGGAGGAATGACGGCGCAGAAGCGGCAGAGCGGGTGTTACTTTGCTGCCGCCGAGGTATTTGGCTCTGAATGGTATAGGGGAACGCTGTTTTGAACGTGGTGTGGTAAAAAAGGACAGTCGTGGAAAGCAATTTTGCCTTCCACGACTGTTTGCATGAAGAAAAATGAAGCTGGCTCATGATGCTATTTCGAAAAAGTATCCAGAAAATTTGGGCCGCCAGAGGGTAAAAGAAAAGCACCAGCTGTCCTAATTTGAAGCTGGTGCTTGGTTTGTCTCTCCTGACATTATTTGGGCCATCCACCAAAAATCAAATCTACAACCGGTTTTTGGGGTGGTTTTTGGCAGGTTCCAAATATTCTGAGGCACATGAGAGCCGGAAAACCATCTATATTATAGCTCATTAGATGATGCAACAGCAAGCCTATTCGTCCTCCCGAGGTGCCGGTTGTTGCAGCGCCAGGATTGCTTGCCCCGGCGCATTTTGCTGCCGTACCGCGCGCCGCATTCCGCACAGCAGATTTTGCCGGAAAGCGTGTAAGGCGTATAGGCGCGCTGGCCCGGCTCGGCCCGCTTTTTGATCTCGGTCTGTACAGCGTCGAACATGGCCCGGTCGATGATCGCCGGGTGGCTGTGCTCGACGTAGTATTGCGGCACTTCGCCCTCGTTTACCTTGTAGGCCTTCGTCAGGAAATCCGTACAGAATGTCTTTTGCAGCAGAGCGTCCCCCTGTATTTTTCGTTGGTAAGGATGCTCATGACGGTATTGGCCTGCCAGGTGGTTTTGCCGCCCGGCGTCAGAATCCCGCGCGCCGTCAAATCACGGGCGATGTACGAGGGAGCCTTGCCTTCGAGGAAGGCCCGGTAGATATACCGCACGGTCTCGGCTTGTTCGGGATCGATCTCGGGCATACCATCCGGCCCCTTGCGGTATCCGAGAAACGCGCCGAAAGGAATAATGGGTTTGCCCTCGGCGAAGCGCTTTCTCATTCCCCATGTCACGTCCTCGGAAATGCTCCGGCTTTCCTCCTGGGCCAGGCTGCTCATGATCGTAATGAGCAGCTCGCCCTTGGAATCCAGGGTGAAGATGTTCTCTTTCTCAAATGTAATCGGAACAGGACAAGGCGCAGAATTTAACCGTTGCGCCTTTTCTTTTACGTTGCAGAGGTTGGCGTTGTGTGGCACAATCGAAGTGGTTGTTTGTAGGTGTGTACTGGCAATAACTGAGACCAAACGGGGACGGTGAACATGATGTCTGATTCAACAACTATGGGCGCAAATGCCATTTTAAATACTAAGGTAGAGCCGGGTGCTGCAAACACGACGTTCTGGGGCTTACTTCTCGCCCGGAACAGATATTAAAGTGGCTTTTCGCAAATAACCTCCAATCAGCTTGACACCACTCGTGACACCAAGTATAATATGAATGGAGGGGATAATCCAATGTCCAAATGGGAAAAGCAATCCAAAGAATCCTGTCCTTATCCAAGGACTTACGATTCGATGAATTGCGTAAGGTATTAGAGATCTGTGGCTACCAGATGTTTGCACCCCGCAGCGGAAGCAGCCATTATACATTCCAAAAACAGGAGTGTCAACCCATCACCATTCCCAAGCACGAACCGATCAAAAAGATCTATGTGGAAATGGTGCGTGATATTGTAGAAAGCGAGGCGAGCTATCATGAAAACAATTGAAGAATATATGGCTTTGCCCTATCGGCTGGAGATTATTCCCGATCCAGATGAAGGCGGTTTTGTGGGCGCGTATCCCGAACTGCCGGGATGCCTGACCAGCGGGGAAACGATGGAGGAAGTCGCCAAAAACGCTGAGGATGCAAAACGCGCATGGATCAGCGCGGCATTGGAGGAAGGCATCACGATCCATGAACCGGATATGCTCAATGCCTATTCCGGACAGTTTAAACTTCGTATTCCCAAGTCCCTGCATCGTTCGCTGGCCGAGCATTCCAAAAGCGAAGGAATCAGCATGAACCAATACTGCCTGTACCTTCTATCCAAGAACGACGCACTATACGGCGTATAACTCTCAAACCGTCTTGCTTGGGCAGGACGGTTTTTAACATTTCTCTTCCTGTTTTTGATTAAGGCAGCTTTCGCAAAGAGGCCGTCAGTTGCTTTCATCCCAGAACAGCTTCTTGTTTCCCTCTGATAGTATTCTTATAATTCATGTTTTCTCCTCAAGTTCTCCCCTCAGACATCGCTCAATGAAAACGCCCTTTTCCGTTCTGTAGCCCAGTCTGTCCCACGGATACTTTTCCGCAAGGCGTATCTTGAGTGCGGCGTATTCTTTGCAAAGCGCGGGCGACGTTTGAAGCAGTTGCAGAAACGCCAGCTGATCCTTCGCTACGGGATTGTCCGGCGTGGTCAGGTGGATGTATGCCGCGTTATGCTCGTTACCGCCCATTGAAAAGAACCAGCGTCCGGCGCGGCCGCACTCGCCAAGGCACAGGAAGTCTTCCGACAATCCACGAACGGCGGGCAGCAGATCTTCCGACTTCACCATGACCAATATATCCACAATGGGCTTGCTGCACATGCCCGGGACAGCCGTTCCGCCCACATGGCGAACATCGCATTCGATGTCCTGTGCCAGCAGAATGCCAATGATTACTTCCTTTGTCTGACGGAAGCGCTTCCGCCATTCTTCCTGATGGGGAACAATTCTGACTTCGTCATGGAAAGACATTCTGCTCATACATTTGCTTCCTCCGGCTCCGAATAGAACTCCTTCATATCGTCCAGACGCAGGCAGGCCAGCCGACCCTCCGGATAGGCGCAGCCGCAGTCGACGCCGATTCTGCCGCTGCCGTAGTATATCCGCATGGGACTACCGCTCTGGTAATGGCAGGTCGGCGTATGCCCGGAAATCACGGTTTTCCCCTCCGGGAGCGCGGTCGTTTCATCCAGCCGCATCCAGACGGAATCTCTCACGGGATCGTCATATCTGTGCCGGTAACCCAGCGGCCCGCCGTGAACGAGCAGGTAATCCGTACCGCCGCAGCGGATTTCGAGATTGACGGGTAATGTTCGGATGATGTCGAGCATGGACAAGAAAGAATTGGACATCGTTGCAGATTACATCGGTGTGTTGAAGAAGAGGAAAGGCGAAGAGTGACAAGCACTTTATTTTCGCGAACAAAACGTGAAATCGTTGACGTGTCAATCGATTTATTTGCATGTACGCGTGCTTGTTAATCCGATATTGTGGATTGCTTCGCATTTTTTCACGAAAAAAATGCAGGAGATGCGAATTATTAAGCCGTGTAAAGTGCACTTCGTAATATGGGACGTGAAATACGTGAATATCGTGAAAAACGTGAGATGGTTGATGTGTTAACGAATTTTCCTGAGGGGAGGAATCTAAATGGCCAGAGGCAGAGCGGCCAACGGCAGCGGCCTACAGCCGCGCCAACTCTGGTGTTTACCAATGAAGCTGGTCAGGAGATTCCGCACGTGACCATAGAACACCGCTTTGCGCGCGTGCTCGAAAGCGCTGGGATTCAGGACCATCGTTTTCATGATCTGAGACACCCGTATGTCAAGCACACGACAAAAATTTTTAGCTTGCGCTTGATGGATTTTTAAGCGCAGGCTTATCCTGATGCTCGGCGAAAAACTCGCGGAGCTTGTCAGCTCCGTCGGGGAGGACAAAGCCAAAGCCCTGTCCATCCACTCTGCAATAGAAAGCGATTTTCATATCTGCCACCTCAATCAAAAATATCTCGGATTTTGTACGCGATTTCCATGCGCTTGTCGGGGTACACCAGCACCCGGTCAATCAGCAGCTCGGCCAGCTCGGTGGTCAGCGTGTCCGCATCAAAAATTGCCTTGGACGCTTCCTTGCGGCTGTCCTGCCGTGCCTGTTCGTCCTGCTTCTGCTTCGCCTGTGCCAATACTGCGGCATAGGCGTTTTTTGTTTTCAGCAGCAGCTCGTCACACGCGGCCTTTTCCGCCTTGTAGGTGTTCAGGTCGATCTCGCCCATGAGATAGCGTTCGTACAAGGTGCGCTTGCCGTCTTGAAGCGCCGCAATCTGCTGCTCATATTCGGCGCGTTCCGGTACGGAGGCATCCACCCAGAGCGAACCGTCAGGGGCAAGCGGTGCGGCGGCCTCCATCTGCTTTTTCAGCGTCAGGAATACCGCTTGTTCCAGCTCTGCGGCGTTCAGACGCATCTTGTGGCAGCGGCTTTCTACGTCCGCCTCGGAATGGCGGCAGTGATAAT
>ERZ780195.2159-NODE-2159-length-14019-cov-3.240547_pt1 | contig 14019 bp, 14 predicted proteins | sample MGYA00511017_ERZ780195 | MGnify/ENA primary metagenome ERZ780195 (study PRJEB29588, sample SAMEA2159974) | human gut metagenome | biome: human gut; feature: human-associated habitat; material: faeces | place: Denmark | collected 2008/2010 ...
GCAGTCCATGCAGATGGCGATGCCCCGGCGCTTGCCCTCCTCGCCCTGGGCGGCGATGACCTCCGCAAAGCCCTGGGTGGCCCAGCGGATGACGTGGATGTTCATGTTGTGGAGACCGGTGGCCATGATGCCCCGGAGCCCGGCGGTGCCGAACTCCAGCGGGCCGTAGAAGCGGCTCTCGATCTCGTGGTCGTCGCTGCGGATGGCCTCCAGCTCGGCCTTCTCCTCCTGGGAGAGGGCGGAGCTTGCCAGCCATTTTTCGTATTCCTTGCGGTAATCCATCAGGGTTCCTCCTTTTCTGCTGCCTCGTCAATGGGCTTTATCAGCTCCCGGGCTTCCTCCAGCCCGAACCACCCCGCCGTTTCCACCTCGCCGGAAAGCCGGAACTCTCCGTGCTTCACCGTGCAGAGATACCCAAGCATGAGATTATCGTGCTTCGGATAGTAATAGCTGCTGATATACCGCATGTTCAGGACTTCCAGCCCGGTTTCCTCTCGTATTTCCCGGAGAGCGGTCTGCTCGGCGGTCTCGTGCTCCTTGATGAACCCCGCAACGCAGACGTAATTCCTGGTTGCGTAGGTCTGGCGTATCAAAGCGTACTTCCCCGCGCCGTCGGTCAGCAGGCATATCACGCATGGGTAGGAAAAACTGAACCACGGTCTGCCGCAGTTTTCGCAGAATGATGTCTCGCCCTCGTCGCCGATAGTCTTTGTTATTAGTTTCTCTCCGCACTCAGGGCAGAATTTGAACTGCATATGATCACCTCCCGGGTATTATTTCCGATAACGTCTGTACAATACAAAAGCCCCCCATGAGCAGAACTCACAGAGGGCGAATTATCGCGGTACCACCTCAGTTTATCCGTGCGTTTAGACCATTTCACACGAACCTCAAAAGCTATAACGTAGCTACCGTTCCCGAAGGACAGCTCAGGGGTGTATCTTCACATTAAAACGTCTGCCGTTTCACACCGACCAACGACTCTCTGAAAGCACGTTTCACGCTACTTTTTCCCTTCAAAGCCTTTAATATATCGCTTTAAACCGATTGTAGCATATCCTTGCTGTTTTGTCAAGAGAAAATTTCGTTTTAATTTTTTGCTTATAATCCCTTACGCAACCTTTGAGTAATCAATAATCGAAACTTCCTGCATCATCTTTCTACAATGTTCTATGATTTCTTCAATCTTTTTTACCACATCACCTGTATAGGTCACTTCATTACACTGAGTACATTTATAACACGGAACATTTCTTATAATTATAAGGCAATTGCCTAAATCGGTAACACTGGTTGTAAAACCTTTTTCGGCTCTTGAGCCACAATTTACACATAACATAATCAGTTCCTCCTTGTTTTGAAATTATCTTGCCAATGCTGTTCATCAGGATAATAAGCAGTAATAAGATATATATAATCTTCATTGCAACTTACAACCACATGAATATATTTGCCTTTAAGCTCTACTCCTAAAATCAGGCAGCTTGGAAACGGTTTATCATTTTCATATTGTTCAATAATTTTGCCGTTTTCTACACAGCAAATAACATCATCAATTGTTATATTACGCTCAAATAACCTTATTCTTGCGTGTTCGGTTATCATATAATGATTAGCTGTGTTCAGTTGTCGGAGTTCATTTATACTTATCATTAGATCAATCCTTATGCAAGATTCTTTATCTTTATTATACCACCGACATACAAAAAATTCAAGCGGTCACCCGCCGGTAACGTAACCCTCGCCATTCTCCAACCGTCAGAACGGCGAATTTGAAGCGGCTCACAGCCGCACGGCAAATTTACAGTGGCTTTCAGCCACACGGCGAATTTGCCACGGGTCGCACCCGCCGCCCGCTTACTTAGTGCCGAACAGTCTGTCGCCTGCGTCACCGACACCGGGAGTGATATACAGATCCTCATTAAGACCGTCGTCAAGCGCACCGCAGTAGATCTCTACATCGGGGAATTCCTTGTGTATAGCGGCTATGCCCTCGGGAGCGGCGATAATGCACATAAACTTTATAGAATGTGCGCCGGCTTCCTTGATCTTGCGTATAGCGTGTACAGCCGATGTGCCTGTAGCGAGCATAATATCGGTAACTATTACGTCACGCTCGTTTATATCAAACGGGAGCTTGCAGTAATACTCGTTTGCGACCGTTTTGTCAGATCCGCCCTTTCCTCTGAATATACCGATATGACCTATCTTTGCGGCAGGAACAAGTGCCATAACGCCTTCGGTCATACCAAGACCTGCACGGAGGATAGGTACAAATGCGAGCTTTCTGCCTGAGATAACATTTGACTCTGCGATAGCTACGGGAGTCTGGATCTGTACCTTCTTAAGAGGAAGATCTCTCGTTGCCTCATAGCACATAAGCATTGAAATTTCGCTTACAAGCTCTCTGAATTCCTTTGCGCCCGTGTTCTTATCTCTTAAAAGAGATACCTTGTGCTGTACAAGGGGGTGGTCACAGATGTGAAGTTTCTCGTTTGCCATAACATTCTCTTTTCTCCCTATGTATTGTTGGATTAGTTTTTTATAGCCCTGCCGTGATTTTCATAGGGAAAAATCCGCAGACTTTGATTACTTACTTATTTTCAAGCGCCATCATCTTGTCAACACGGGCTGCGTGTCTTCCGCCCTCGAACTCGGTTGACAGGAATACTCTTACTATTTCTTCAGCCGTACCCGCTCCTATAACTCTGCCGCCCATGCACAGAACGTTTGCGTCATTGTGAAGGCGTGTGTACTTTGCCGTATAATAATCCTGGCACAAAGCCGCACGGATACCCTTTATCTTGTTTGCCGATATGCTGATGCCTATACCCGTACCGCATATCAGAATGCCCTTGTCGCACTCTCCGCTTTTGATTTTCTCGCAGGTCTTTTCTGCAATGTCAGGGTAATCCGCTCTCTCTCCGTTACAGCCGCAGTCGATATATTCGACTCCCAGCCCGTCAAGGAACTTCTTAACCTCGCACTTCAGTTCATATCCTGCGTGGTCGCTACCTATTGCCAGCATTTTTATTCTTTCCTTTCTTTATATGCCTCAGCATTTTTTGCCATAAGCTCACGCTGAGCCTGCGGCAGCTTAAGATACATCGGCATAAGCTGTTCGGGCGTTAACTGCGGTGCGTTTACAGCCGCAAGGCATACACCGTAGCCCGTCTGGTATCTTAACGGATCGGGGGCAATCTTCACATTTTCCATTCCCTCGGCATCCGTTGCTTTTTTCATTATAAATGCGCCGTCGCCGACAAGCATTATATCATCGTCATATTCCGACAGCATTCTTGCCGCTTCATCGGTCTTAAGGCACTCCTCTTCGGTCAGCCTTTCAACCTTGCCGTCCTCAATGCGAAACAGTGCAACATAAACCTGATTGCACCTTGCGTCCATTGCGGCGCAGACAACGCAGTCATAAGCTGTAACATTATACGCCATAGCTTCAAGCGTCGAAACTGCCGCACAAGGCTTCGACAATGCAAAAGCAAGACCTTTTACCGCCGATATGCCTATACGAAGTCCCGTGAAAGAACCCGGACCGTTCGCCACTGCGAAAAGTCCTATATCCTCCATAGAAAGCTCCGCATTTCTGACAAGATCCCTTACGACAGGCATAAGCGTCACGCTGTGCGTCAGCTTGTTGTTTATCACCGTACTGCCGAGTATCTGCCCCTTTTCCGTATCGTACACGGCGGCACAGCAAGGAGCGGCGGCAGTGTCGATACCGAGTATCAGCATAGTTCCTCCTGCGGAATATATTCAATTACTCTTGAATTATCCCCTGTTTTAGTGATATTCACACCGCACCTGCCGTCAAGATACGAGGCAAGCTCAGGTATGTTCTCGCTCCACTCTATACACATTATTCCGCCTCGGTCGAGGTAGTCGAAAAATCCGATAGCGTACAGATCGTCGAGCGTGTTTATTCTGAAAAGGTCAAAGTGGAATATCGGCACATCGCCCTCATATTCGTTCACAAGAGCGAAGGTAGGGCTTGTAACATCGTCCGTACTGCCGAAATATTCCGCTATACCCTTTGTTAAGTGCGTTTTTCCTGCGCCCATTTCACCGGTATAAAGCACACAGTCGCCGGCTTTCAGATAAGAGGCTATCTTTTTGCCGATTTCAACCGTTTCTTCGGGCGAATCTGAAATAAACCGTTCCATCAGAACAGACCGCTTATCTCGCCGTCTGCGCTTACATCTATCTTGTTTGCGGCAGGAACCTTAGGCAGTCCGGGCATTGTCATAATGTCGCCAGTAAGTGCGACAACAAAGCCTGCACCTGCCGACAGCTTTACATCACGGACGGTTATCGTAAAGTCCTTCGGGCAACCGAGCTTTGTCGGGTCATCCGATAAGGAATACTGCGTCTTTGCAACGCATACAGGCAGCTTGTCAAAGCCGATAGCTTCAATTTCCTTTATTGCCTTTTCCGCACCCGTTGTATAGCTTACGCCGTCCGCACGGTAGATTTCCCTTACGATTATATTCAGCTTTTCCTTTATGGACAGCTTCTCGTCATATATAGGAGCAAAATTAGTCTTGCCCTCGTTTTCGTTTATTGTATCTATAACAGCGTTTGCAAGCTCGATACCGCCTTCTCCGCCCTTTAAGAATACATCGGAGAACGCAACCTTTGCGCCCATCTTCTCGCAGTATTCACGGACAATAGCTATTTCAGCCTCTGTATCGGTATAGAAGTGGTTTATCGCAACAACTGCAGGCACGCCGTATTTACGCATATTTTCTATATGTGCACCGAGGTTTACGATGCCCTTTCTGAGAGCCTCTGTGTTTTCAGCCGTAAGCTCGGTTTTCGGAACACCGCCGTTGTATTTCAAAGCACGGATAGTAGCTACTATAACCGTACACGAGGGCTTAAGTCCTGCGTAACGGCACTTTATGTCAAAGAACTTCTCCGCACCGAGATCACTGCCGAAGCCTGCCTCGGTTATGGCATAGTCGCCAAGCTTTAACGCAAGCTTAGTTGCTCTTACGCTGTTACAGCCGTGAGCAATGTTTGCAAATGGGCCGCCGTGAATGATAGCGGGAGTATTTTCGAGCGTCTGCACGAGGTTGGGGTTGATAGCATCCTTTAAGAGTGCTGTCATTGCGCCTACCGCCTCAACATCAGAAGCGAATACGGGCTTTCCGTCATAAGTATACGCAACAAGAATTCTGCTGAGCCTTGCCTTAAGATCAACAAGATCGTCCGCAAGACACAGTATTGCCATTATCTCGCTTGCAACGGTTATCTGGAAGTGATCCTCTCTCGGAACGCCGTTCACCTTGCCGCCAAGACCGATTATGCAGTTTCTCAGCGCTCTGTCGTTCATATCAAGACAACGCTTTATCTGTATGCGTCTGGGGTCTATTCCGAGTACGTTTCCCTGCTGAATGTGGTTATCTATAAGTGCGCAAAGCAGATTGTTTGCGGAAGTGATTGCGTGCATATCCCCCGTGAAGTGAAGATTTATATCCTCCATAGGCACTACCTGCGCATATCCTCCGCCTGCCGCACCGCCCTTTATACCAAAGACGGGACCCAATGACGGCTCACGCAGTGCAAGTACAGCCTTTTTGCCTATCTTGTACATACCCTCCGCAAGACCTACGGAAGTAGTCGTCTTGCCCTCTCCTGCAGGAGTGGGGTTTATAGCCGTAACAAGTATCAGCTTGCCGTCCTCTTCGCTTTCAAGACGGTCTATACATTCCTGCGAGATCTTCGCCTTGTAGTGACCGTAGGGTATAAGCTCCTCCTCGTCAATTCCGAGTTCCTTTGCTATATCCTTTATTTTTAGCATTTTTGCGTTCTGGGCAATTTCAATATCGCTGAGCATTTTTTCTACCTCTTTTTACTGTGGCTGACCGCCTGAATTATAACCTCTCACGTCATTATAAAGACGTAATTTAAGTATAGCACAGTGGCGGGTGAATTTCAAGGTTTAAAGAATATTTTACACCGACCGCCGCTTACGGATTTACACAAATTTCAGCTGGTCGGTGTCCTCATCGTACAGCGTTCCCGCAACAGGCACGGTCTTTGTCCTGTAGCTGTCTGCGTCCTTTATCATACCGTCCTTGTATTTAACCGCAGACCTGAGCTTCGCTCTGGTAAGCCTCATTACCTGCACACCCTGCGTATCCCTTGCCGCTTTGGGCAGGATAAGCACGGTATTGAAAATCATGACCTTGCCTGCGTCCGAGCTTAGCATAAACTCGCAATCGCCGTCAATAAGCGTCATAGATACGAGCGGCGAGCCGTCATTATATGCGTTCGCCAGCTTTTTACGCCTTGTCTTTGTTTCAAACGAAGCCATAGGCACTTTTGCACATTTACCGTTTTCAAAGAACATTACAAGCGTTCCGCTGTAGTCCTCTGCGGCTATCATCTTTATTATCCTCTCGTCCGGGTCAAGCTCCAGCTTTACGGGCAGATAGTCGCCCATCACGCTTGCCTTTCCGTCCTCAAAGTCGCAGGCTCTTGCCTTATATACCTGGAATTTATCGGTGAAGAACAACAGCTCCGCACGGTTACTGCCGTCATAGGTTTCGATTATCTCATCGTTTTCCTTGAGCTTCTGTTCGCCGCTCATTCTCAGCGACTGAGGAGTGATCTTCTTGAAATATCCCTCACGGGTGAAGAACAGATTAACGGGATAATCGGGTATCTCCTCCTCCGCCTCGTTCTCCTCGTCCTCAGTGCCGTAGATAAACATTGTCTTTCTGGGCTTGCCGTATTTCTTCGCTATATCACCAAGCTCCGATATGATTATCTGCTTTACTCTGCGTTCCGAAGAAAGAATATCCTCCATATCGGCTATTTCTTCCTTAAGGCTGTCTATTTCCTCGATGCGCTTCAAGATATAACCCTTGTTGATATTTCTCAGTTTTATATCCGCAACATATTCAGCCTGCGTTTCGTCTATGCCGAAGCCTATCATAAGGTTCGGTACGACCTCTGCGTCATCCTCTGTTTCACGGATTATCTTTATAGCCTTGTCTATATCAAGCAGTATCTTCTTAAGACCTGTCAGCAGATGGAGTTTTTCTTTCTTTCTTGCAAGCTCAAACTTTGTCTTTCTCTTTACGCAGGTAATTCTGAAATCCGTCCACTGCTCAAGAATCTCGGCAACGCCCATGACCTTCGGCATACCGCCTACAAGAATGTTGAAGTTGCAGGAGAAAACGTCCTGTAAAGGAGTTATCCTGAACAGCTTTTTCATTACCGCCTCGCTGTCCTGCCCACGCTTTAAATCAATAGTTATCTTAAGACCCGATAAGTCCGACTCGTCACGCACATCGGAGATTTCTTTCAGCTTGCCCAGCTTTACCTGCTCAACTATCTTGTCTATTATAGCCTCGATAGTTGTTGTAGGCGGAATCTCGGTCACTTCGATACAGTTTGCCGCTTTGTCATAGATATACTTACTGCGCACCTTTACGCTTCCACGTCCGGTAGCATATATACGGCGCAGCTCGTTCTCGTCCTGTAATATAAACCCGCCGCCGGGGAAATCGGGTCCTTTAAGCGTGGATACAATATCGTGTTCGGGGTTTTTCATAAGTGCGGCGGCTGTTTCACATACCTCCGACAGATTGAAGGAGCAGATATTGCTCGCCATAGATACGGCGATACCGACGTTATTGTTTACCAGTACCGCAGGGAATCTTGTGGGGAGCAGTACAGGCTCCGTCATTGAGTTATCGTAGTTCGGCACAAAGTCAACTATATCACGGTCAATATCCGCAAATATTTCTGCGCAGATAGGGTCAAGCTTTGCCTCTGTATATCGTGATGCCGCAAACGACATATCTCTCGAATATGCCTTGCCGAAGTTACCCTTGCTGTCAACATACGGGTGCAGAAGCGCCTCGTTGCCCCTTGCAAGTCTTACCATCGTTTCGTATATTGCCATATCGCCGTGCGGATTTAATTTCATTGTCTGTCCGACAATGTTCGCCGACTTCGTTCTTGCCCCCGTAAGCAGACCCATCTTGTACATCGTATACAGCAGTTTTCTGTGCGACGGCTTGAAACCGTCAATTTCGGGGAGCGCACGGGAAACTATAACGCTCATTGCATACGGCATATAGTTTTCGGTCAGCGTATCGGTTATCGGCTGATTTTCGACAATGCCTGCACCCTCTATATAAGCGCTTTTATTCGGAGCGACCTTCTTCTCGCTCTTTTCGTTCTTTCCTTTTCTCAAAATCTATACCTCTTTTTAGCTTTATACCCTGCTCAGAGCGAAAACTCTTTTTTCAGCTTTTCAAAGCGTTTCTCGTATTTATCTCTTATGGGGAGCGTTGTATTCTGTAAAACGTGTTGCAGAATATCTGCGTCTTTCAGCACCTCATCAAGCGGAAGCCCGACATTTTCCTTGTCGCTGTGGTTCGCTATCGCTCTTGTGATATTGCCTATCTCGCACACGCTGAAAAGCCCCGTCTTTGCCAGTATCGGCATTACAGCGTCAGCGCTTTCTTCTGCGTGCTTTTCGTCAATGCCCGTCAGATATTTACGGTAGTCGTGGAGCAGTCCGCTTATCTGTGCAAGCTCTGCGTTCACACCTCTGCGCAGTGCGATAAGCCCTGCCGTCTGTGCCGTGCCGAAAAGATGAATGTACGCCTTCTGCCGTCTTTCCTCGGGCAGTGTCGCTATCATCTCCGACACTACGGCAGATATTACCTCTATCCTGTTAATTTCCATATATCCTCCGCTCAAGATACGTCTATATCGTCAAGGTACTTATAGCCGTAGTCACGGATATAGTCCTTTCTTCCGTCAAGGTTATCACCGAGCAGCAGCTCGAATATCTCCTGCGTTTTCTGTGCATCCTCCGGCATTACTCTTATAAGCCGTCTTGTTTCGGGGTTCATAGTGGTAAGCGACATCATTTCCGGTTCGTTCTCACCAAGACCCTTTGAACGCTGTATCTTATACTTCTGCTCGCCTATATCGGCAAGTATCCTCTGCTTTTCCGCTTCCGTATAGGCAAAGTAGGTCATATCCTTGCTGTTTATCTCATAAAGCGGCGACTCTGCGATATACACAAAGCCCTTTTCTATTACGGTCGGAACAAGTCTGTACAGCATAGTAAGAATAAGCGTTCTTATCTGGTATCCGTCATAGTCCGCATCGGTACAGATAATTATCTTTTCCCACCTGAGATTATTTAAATCAAAGGTCGAAAGGTCTTTGTTCGCCTTTGCCTTTACCTCGACACCGCAGCCCAGTATCTTCATAAGATTTGTGATGATCTCGCTCTTGAATATCTTGTCATAGCTTGCCTTAAGGCAGTTGAGCGTCTTACCTCTTACAGGCATTACCGCCTGATAGTCTGCGTCCCTCGCCTGCTTTACAGCGCCCAAAGCCGAGTCACCCTCCACTATATAAAGCTCACGTCTTGCCGTGTCCTTACTGCGGCAGTCAACGAACTTCGGTATCCTGTTTGCAAGGTCTATCTTGCCCGAAAGCTGTTTCTTTATTGTATCTCTTGCCTTTGCGGCATTTTCACGGGCACGCTTGTTTATCAGCACCTGCTCGCATATCTTGACCGCTTCGTCCGGATTTTCAAGGAAGTACACTTCAAGCTGATGCTTCAGCCAGTCGGTCATAGCCTCCTGTATAAATTTATTGGTAATGCTCTTTTTCGTCTGGTTCTCATAGCTTGTCTGTGTTGAGAAGTTTGAAGATATAAACACAAGGCAGTCGGCAATATCGGTAAATTTTATCTTGCCCTCGGTCTTGTTGTACTTGCTGTTGGCTTTCAGCCAGCCGTCTATCTGATTTGTGAATGCCGCCTGCATAGCCTTGTCGGGACTTCCGCCGTGCTCAAGCCAGCTTGAATTATGATAGTGCTGTATAAGCTGTACTTTGTTTGAGAATACAAAAGCGACCTTCATCTTTACCTTGTATTCCGGCTTGTCCTCTCTGTCCTTACCTGTACGCTGTGCGCTCCATACCTGCTCGGTCGTGAGTGCGGTATCGCCTACGATTTCTTTCAGATAGTCGCTGATACCGTTTTCATAGCAGTAGATATGCTCTTCAAAGCGTGTTTCGCCTGTTTCCTCGTCACGCACTTCGTTTCTCAACACAAAGGTCAGCCCGTCATTTACTACCGCCTGTCTGCGCAGAACATCGTCAAAATATTCAAACGGTACGTCAATGTCTGTAAATACATCAAGGTCTGGTTTCCACTTGATTTTTGTACCCGTTGTTCCGTCCGACTGGTGACGGCGGAAGCCTCTTTCTTCCTTTTCAACGTTGTATCCCTTTTCAAATCTCAGGTCGTATATCCACGTTCCGTTATTGCTCTCGACCTCCATATACTCAGCCGCAAACTGCGTCGAGCAAAGGCCAAGACCGTTAAGGCCGAGCGAATATGAGTAGTTATCTCCGCTGTTGTTATCGTACTTACCGCCTGCGTACAGTGTGCAGAAGGCAAGCTCCCAGTTGTACTTCTCCTCGTTTTTATTGAAGTCTATCGGTATACCTCTGCCGTAGTCCTGCACTTCAATGCTTTTATCAAGGAAGCGTGTAACGATTATCTTCTTTCCGAAGCCCTCTCTCGCCTCGTCTATCGAGTTTGAAAGTATCTCGAACACGGAGTGACAACAGCCGTCAAGCCCGTCCGAGCCGAAAATTACTCCGGGGCGTTTTCTGACTCTGTCGGCACCCTTGAGCTGTGATATACTGTCGTTACCGTATTCTGCGGTGGTCTTACTCATTTAAAATCCCTCTCAAATACAACATCTTGCGTAAAATTGCACACATTTTCAGATTATATAGTATATAACATAGCTCAAAAAAAATCAAGAAAAAGCAAATCGGAGGCAAATGATTTAACATCTGCCTCCGCCGTCGGATGAAATGCCTTTCGGCTTTTCCGGCTCGACGAAATTCAATGCATTCTTATCGCCTGAGCAATAAGCTTTGGCATTTCATCCGACGTGTCTTTCAGACCTCTGTCCCGGATGTTTCGTCTGGTTGTATTATATGCCGCACAGAGCCAAATAATCGAGGTAATTTTTACCGTTTAAAAGGCTTTATAATTGAATATACTTATTACACGGAAAAAGATCACTCACAATAAGGAGACTTACAGGATGACAAAAAAGGAAGAAAAACGCCTAAAAGCCGAATACTCACGCCGACTCGCCGAGGTAGCGGATATACGCATGCAGCTCAGGCGCGCATACGCCGCATTTGACAATACGACAGATTGTGATATGATGGATGCATGCATTTATGAGATAAACGCGCTTAAATCACGATATAACAGCGCCGTTGTCAATGTTAAAAATCTTATGCTTTAGGAGGATATATGGACCCGTTACATACCATATTGACCGTTGTCATTGCCGTATTGCTTATATGGCTTGTTATAAAAATTTTCGCAACGCCTATTAAATGGGCGCTCAAGCTGCTGCTGAACGCGCTTTTGGGCTTTGTTATGCTGTTTATATTCAATTTTCTCGGCGGATTTATCGGGCTGTCGCTCAGCGTGGGCTGGATAAGCGCCATAGTTGCCGGTATTCTCGGCATTCCGGGAATAATCCTGCTGCTGCTTATAGAAAACTTCTTTATGTGAGGGTCTCGCCGTGAAAAAACTGCTTAAAAAGATATACCGCTTTTTCTATCCGCCGACGACAAGGACCTTTTGGAAATACAGACGGCGCATTCTCTATCCCAATGGGCTGCAAAAGTATTTCAAATGGTGGTACTCCTTCAGGGCCACAAGGATACTTGAAAAGATGAACGCCAGCATTCCGATAACGGACAGGATCAGAACCTTCCAGACGCCGCACGGTCTTTCGGGCATATTCATCTCCGCCGGCGCGCGCGTCGGCAACGGGTGCACGATATTCCAGCAGGTCACGATCGGTTCAAACACCATGCGCGGCAGCAAAAAGTGCGGCGCTCCCGTTATCGGCGAGCGCGTGGATATCGGAGCCGGCGCAAAGATCATCGGCGGCATAACCATCGGAAACGATGTGCGCATAGGCGCTAACTGCATCGTAACAGAGGATATTCCGGCAAACAGCACGGTGGTTATGGACAAGCCGCGCATCATAACCTACGATGAGCCGCGAGACAACACCTTCGTCGAGTGGGATAAGTACAAGGCATCGCTTAAATAATAAAAATGGACTGCATTGCAGTCCGTTTTTATTATTTAAGCAGTTTAAGCGCTTCGGATATTTCCTCAAGCTTCATGCTGTGCGAAGCCTTTACAAGCACCGTGTCGCCCTCATTTATAAGCTGCGGCAGCTGTGATATGAGCTGAGCATTGTTATCAAAATGAAGCGCGGCTATGCCCTCGGCAGCGCAGCATGTGTTTTTTGACATTTCGCCGACGCATAAAAGAAGCTCCACGCCCTTTTGCACCGCATATCTTCCGATATCGGCATGGCGCGCGGCACGCTCGGTGCCCATTTCGAGCATATCTCCGAGTATGCACACCTTGCGTCCGCCGCCTTCTGCCATCGAGTCGATGGCGCATTTGACGGAGTCGGGATTTGCGTTGTAGCAATCGTCGATGATCGTGATATAACCCGTGTCGATCACGTTTGCGCGGCGTCCTACGGTCTTGTAGGCCGCTATTCCGCGTATGATCTCATCATCGCTCAGGCCGAATTTAATGCCGACTGCCGCGCCCTCAAGGGCAGCGTAGACCATGTGGCGACCATAGGCCGGGATGCCGACATGCATGCGTCTTTTTCCGGATATGATATCACAGGTCTGCTTGGCAGCACTTTCGGTTTTTATATTCTCTGCCCTGACGTCGGCATTTTCGCTGAGGCCGTACAGGACCTTGCTCTGCCGGCAGATGCAGGTACTGAGCAGATCGTCGTCGGCATTTAAAAACACCGTACCGTTATCGGGCATAAAACCGAGCATCTCGGTCTTTGCCTTGAAAACACCCGGCCTGTCGCCAAGTCTGTCAAGGTGGGCGTTTCCTATGAGCGTGTACACCGCGTCCGTCGGCCTCACCATCTGCGCAAGGCGGCTCATCTCGCCGAAATCGGAGATGCCCATCTCGATCACCGCCGCCTCGTGCTCGGGTTCGATGCGGAATATCGTAAGCGGTACGCCAAGCTCGTTGTTGAAATTTTTATCCGTTTTAAGCACGTTAAATCGCTGCGACAAAACCGATGAGATCATTTCCTTTGCCGTAGTCTTTCCGACAGAGCCGGTTATTCCGACAACAGGTATGCCGAGTGTCTTTCTGTATCCCTCGGCGAGCCGTGCCATGGCCTTTGCGGTGCTGTCAACAACGATCAGGCAGCCCTGTGCATCGGGTATATCGCGCTCAACGATGCAGCATGCCGCGCCAAGCTCAAACGCTTTTGCGACATAATCGTGTCCGTCCACGCGCTCTCCGGGGATCGCGGCAAACGCAAAGTCCGGCTCGACAAGTCTGCTGTCGATCACAAGGCCGCGCAGCTCACGCTCAATGTCGCCCTTTCCGGACAGCTTGCCGCCGACAATGGCGGCCGCCTGTTTAACACTTATGCCCCTCATTAGTATTTCTCCATGGAAAGCTTGATTATCTTCTCGCAGACCTCGCCGAAGTCAAGGCTCTCCTCCCTGCCCATCTGAGGGATAAGGCTCGTCGGAGTCATGCCGGGCAGCGTGTTTGCCTCAAGGCAATATATCTCGCCGCTTGCGTTATCCATAAGGAAGTCCGCGCGGCAATATACATCGACCATAAGCGCTGCGCTCACGCGCTCTGCAAGGCGCTGGACTCTGTCGGTGTCCTTTTCGCTTATAGGTGCCGGGCAAATCTCCTCGGTAAGGCCGGCTTGGTATTTGTTTTTATAGTCATACCAGCCGGTTTTGGGAATTATTTCGATAACAGGCATTGCCTTGCCGCCCATAACGCCGACAGTCAGCTCCCTGCCCTTTATAAAACGCTCAACAAGAACGTGATCTTCGAATTTAAACGCAAGCTCAAGCGCGGCTGCATACTCTTCTTCGTTTGCGACCATTGACGTTCCG
>ERZ780195.2162-NODE-2162-length-14011-cov-2.556177_pt1 | contig 14011 bp, 11 predicted proteins | sample MGYA00511017_ERZ780195 | MGnify/ENA primary metagenome ERZ780195 (study PRJEB29588, sample SAMEA2159974) | human gut metagenome | biome: human gut; feature: human-associated habitat; material: faeces | place: Denmark | collected 2008/2010 ...
ACAGCAAAATGATAGACCGTCGGATATGGATATCAAAGGCGGCATCGTATTTGTCATCCACAAAAAACACGGTAAAATCATCACCGAAACGCCCTTTTTCCTATCGCTTACTGAGGAAATACAGAGAAGGGCGCTGGCAAGAGGCTACCATGTTACTATTTTGCAGTATTACGGTGGAGACGATATCGGCGACTTCATCAAGAGAATATTGGAAATTCACGCATTGGGTGTGTTACTGCTGGCCACAGAGCTAGATTCTGACGATTTAGAAGTATATCAGCAGATTGGCCTGCCCATTGTGCTCATCGATAGCAATTTTATGGACAAAAAATTAGATGCGGTGACCATCAACAACATAGACGCGGTTTATGAAATCGTCAGCTATGCCAAACAATGCGGACATCGGGAAATTGGATTCCTCAAGAGCAAAGTGGAGAACAACAACTTTTACGAGCGGTATTTGGGGTTTCAGGCGGCGCTGGATAGAATGGCGCTCCCATTTTACCCGGAATATGTATTTGAAGTGGGAGTTAGTTCGGACTACGCCTATATCGATATGAAGCAAATCTTGGAGGAAAAGCGTAAACTGCCCACTGTGCTCATTGCAGGTAATGATATGCTCGCCATTGGTGCGCTGCGAGCTCTAAAAGAGGCGGGCATGAAAGTGCCGGAGGATATCTCCATGATAGGGTTTGACGATATGCCGGTATCGCGGATGATGGATCCCCCTCTCACCAGCATACGAATCTATAACGATTTAATTGGAGAATGTGCGATTAACCGGCTGATTCAAAAGATAGAAACGGGTGGCACAGGTCACTTTACCACCCGGGTGGGATGTGATCTGATGATACGAGACAGTGTAAAAACCATTCAGCAGTTATGAGGAACCATCAGAATAGCAAAGCAAGGCTCTATTTCTACGGGATAAAAGTAGAAATGGGGCCTTTTGTTGTGCCTTGATACCTGCTATAAAATAGATAGCAGCGGAACTGCGCAATAGACGAGATCGATTGGCTTTGATCAAACAACAAGATAGGGAATTTCGGCGAAATATTCCTTTATTTTTTAACAGGATGATAATATAATAGTAATAAAATAGAAATTTTATTGACAAAAATGAGGTAGTAAATGAATAAAGTGATACATATAAAATACTGTGGCGGATGCAATCCCCACTACGATAGGGTGGCATTTGTAAATTATCTGAGAGACCGCTATCGGGGGCAGATAGAATTTGTGCCGGCGGATAGCCAGCAAACCTCCAAAGTGATGGTAGCGGTGTGTGGATGCAGGTGCAAATGTGTATATGCCCATGACTATCCAGCGTATGAGGAGATCATACACATATCCAACGAGCAGGAGCAGCAGGAGCTTATAGCGTATCTAGATCAATTGGCTGCACAGTAGACAAAGCAGCAAAGAAAAAGGATAAAGGCCCGATATGCGCAAATTTCTGCCGTGTGAGCAGTGAGAGATGGTTATATGCGGGTAAGAAATCGAATAAAAGTGTCAATGATAGGTATAGAGAATTCACAGGAAAAGGAGTAAGTGAGCGTGGCGAAGAGAATATTGATTGTAGACGATGAGCCGATTGTGGTAAAAGGGCTGCGGTTTAACCTGGAGCAGCAAGAGGGTTATGAGATAGATGTGGCCTATGACGGAGAGCAGGCGCTTGAGATATTTGACCCAGAGAAGCACGATTTAGTACTGCTGGACTTGATGCTACCGAAACTGGACGGCATGGAAGTGTGCCAGAGAATTCGCTCTATCTCCTATGTGCCCATTATCATGCTAACTGCTAAGGGAGATGAGATGGACAAGATTATGGGATTGGAATTTGGTGCGGACGATTACCTCACAAAGCCCTTTAATATGCTGGAGCTAAAGGCCAGAATTAAGACCATCTTTCGGCGGTCAGATACCTATTCTGTCAAAAAAGAGGATGGGAATGTGATCACCATTCGCAATATGACAGTGAACCTGACCAATCGCAGCGTGGAGATCGATGGGAACTACATAAACCTCACGGCAAAGGAATTCGATCTACTGTGTTACTTCATCAAAAATAGAGGTAAGGTGTTTGATCGGGAAACGCTGCTGGAAGTGGTGTGGAAACACGCAGGGGATTTAAGGACGGTGGATGTGCACATTAGACGCCTACGGGAAAAAATCGAAAAAAACCCGGCAAAGCCAGAGTTTATCATGACCAAATGGGGAGTTGGGTATTACTTTAACGATAAGTAAACGATAGTACCGCATTTGTTTTTGGTAATAGTATAGGATTTTGGTCTTTTATTTAAGCGAAGTAAGGGGGCAGGATGACTTTAGAGAAAGTGTCCTGCCTTTTGTTGCCTATCAAACAAAAGGACATAAGATGCATTGTAAAATACTATCATTTTATATTGTGTGATTATGAAAAAAGAGGGGAGGAAATGCCTTTATTGTGAGAGAAACATTGCCGAAGCAGAGAGGGGCATTATTGATAGGTTGAGTTTCCAGGATGGGTATAGTATACTGTAACTGAGTATACTATGGTTTTAAAATGGGAAAAAGCATAGTAGAAGGTAAACTAAGGTAGAACAAAAAATAGGCCGAAGGGATCGAGCTTATCGACACATATGCCAGAGAGAACTCCTGTTTTGTAAAATGAGGTGGGTGTAACAGGCTGGCATTGATGCGTGGAAGGAGAAACGGTGCGAAATGAATATAAAATGGGGTGTTGGCGATTACTTTAAAGATCAATAAACTGACATCCTCCATTCGCTGGCGATTTTTGCTGTTTTTTCTGTTGGTATTGGTGGTGGCAATCGTGCTTTCCATCATCGTAGCATCTAAAATCATGGAGGATTTCATTGTCCAAAGTCGTATCAGCGACCAACAGAAGAGCGTCAACAACTTGGCGGTTACGGTAGCGGCAGATCTCAACGAGGGAAATGCGGATAAACTCAATCAAATTGCCGTGGAACAAGGCAAACTGCTCTCAGGGCGTTTGCTTATTTTAGATGCAAACGGTGTGGTACAGGTAGACAGCTTTTCCCAGCTCAACGGGCGAAAGCTGGAGAACAAAGAGGTGCTGGATATTACCCAGGAGAACAAGGATTCCTCCTATGGATTTAATCAGGTGTTAAACGAGACGGAAAATGAGCCGTTTTGGGCGGTATATTACACCAGCAGCATCATCTACAATTCCAAAAACATCGGCATTTTGCTCTTTTCCAGCAGCATACAGGACGTGATGGAAAAGACCACGTTTATGAGCAATCAGTATGTGGCGATTTTTGCCACAGCTGCATTTTTACTGCTGTTAGCAACCTATATTCTGACGGGTAAAATCACCAAACCAATCAACAACTTGCGGGATGTAGCTGTGCAGATTGCAGCGGGAAATTTGCACCAGCGGGTGAAGATCAAGGGAAACAGTGAGATTGATGAGCTGGGCCAGGCATTTAACCAGATGAGCGAGAAGCTGGAAAATGTGGATAAGATGCGCAGCGAGTTCGTGTCCAATGCCTCCCATGAGCTTAAAACGCCGCTCACCTCCATAAAAATACTGGTAGAGTCCATCTTATATGAGGAAAATATCGATGAAAAGGTGTATAAGGAGTTCTTAGGAGATATTAATGATGAAATCGATCGGCTCACAAACCTGATCAACGACTTGCTTCTAATGACGAAAATCGAAGACCAATCCAATCATTTGAACTTAGAGGTCATCTTGATCAGCAAGCTAGTGGATAAAGTGGTGGCTGCACTGGCTCCCATCGCAAAAAGAAAGAACATCACGATGGATGTGCAGATCGATGAGGAAATTGAAGTGGAATGCGACCAAGTGAGAATACGCCAGGCCATTAGCAATCTGATCGATAACGCCATCAAATATACAGAAGAAGGCGGAAAAGTCACCGTGCATCTAGAGAAAGTGGGCTCGGAGGTATTTGTTCACGTTTCGGATAACGGCGTGGGTATTGCAAAAGAGGATTTGCCACATATTTTCGACCGGTTTTACCGGGTGGATAAGGCACGGTCTCGAGATACAGGCGGTACAGGGCTGGGGCTACACATTGTGAAGAGAATTGCCCTGTTGCACAAAGGAAGAATTGAGGTAGAAAGCCAAGTGGGCAGGGGAACCACCTTTACACTGGTGCTGCCTACAAAAAGATAGGAGGCTCTATGAGAATTAAAAAGATCATCGCTGTCTGCATGGCAGCTGGAATATGTATGAGCATGGCATTGCTAGCAGGCTGCTCCAACTTCGCTGCCAGCAATAACGATAGCCAAGCAGTGGATATCAATCCCCTGGGGGAGGCAGCTGCTAAGGATTCCGAAGAGGTTTCTCTCTATTTTGGATACCAGGATACGGGTATGCTCATTGGCGAGACCAGGGAGATCGAAATACCCGTCAATGAGAAGAGAGAAGAGGCGATTCTAAAGGAACTCATCAAAGGGCCTTCGGTTACGAGCTCAGAGTTTACCCCGCTCATCAACCCTGAAACCCAGGTGGTGAACGTCTCAGACACAGGGGATTTTCTGTTTGTGACATTGAGCAGTGAGTTTTTAATGCCGGTGGACAACACGGGGAGCACTGGAGAAAGTGAGACGGAGGTCAACCCTCTAGCAGTATACTCGATCGTCAATACCTTGGTGGAACAGGGGCAGTTTTCCAGAATACAGATTTTAGTGGATACAGATGGCACTGGCAATGGACAGCGTGTATCCCTAAGCCAAGTTGGGCTAGAAGGAGAGGGGACGCTAGAACCCTTAGGCAGAAATGGTGAGATCATTTTGACGCCGCAAAACACCATGGAGCAGATGCTATCGCTGATGGAGAAGAAGGACTTCCAGGGCCTTTACAACTTTATCGCCTATAGCGATTCCTATCAGATCACCAAACCGGAACTGGATGAGTTCGTCACAAGCTGCATCAATTCCAACGTGGCTTTGAAGGAATACCAGATTATCGATAGCAACGTAACAGCAAGTGCCCAAAATGTGGTGATCATGGTCGATTATACCTATGATAAGGGCGATGAGACCACAGAAAAGACGAATATTCCTGTGAAAATGGTGCGGGAGAACGATGTGTGGAAAATGACCAATTCCACTTTTGAAAAAATGTTTTCCATTGGGCAGTAGGGAAAAAGCGAGGTAAAGGATAAAGTAGGAGTTTAGATGAAGAAACTGATTTGCATGATATTGGGCGTGTGTGTGCTGCTGTGTTCCTGCCAGGCGAGTAATAGTCAGCCTTCGGAAGAAGAACAACCCCAAGAGACGTTACAGACAATTGAACAATTGCAGATGCAAAAGGGCATGAATATTCGGGCAGGGCTGTATTTTCACGACAGCGCGTCTTCCAAACTAGTATCTGAGACCAGAGAGTTTGTAGTGACACAAGAGCAAAACGTAGGGGAGGAGCTCATGGAACAGCTGCTTGCAGGCCCGACAAACCAAAGTCTCAATGGAATCTCCTATGGGACAGAGCTGGTGGACATTGAAGTGATGGACGAAGTGGCCAATGTGTACCTAAAGGCCACCCAGGACATGGACGCCTATGAGCAGTATGTTTTGCGAGCGGCTGTTACCGACACTTTGGTGGATTACTATGACCTTGCCTATGTGAACGTGTTTATTGACGGGGCCACCAACTATGAGACGCATCCCAAAGGGGCCTTTAAAAAATCCTCTGGCACGCTAGACAGCGATTTTGCAAAGTACCAAAATAACTATCTGCAAAACACCTCCAATACCACAGAAGGAAGCGGGGCGCTGCAGAGCAATGCAGTGCTGTACTTTGCCGATTCCACTCTGGGCTTTTTGTTGCCGGAGATCCGCCAGATATCCTTTGAAGATGGAAATAGAATTGTGGATACTTTGATATCCGAACTCATTTTAGGCCCTAGTTATGGAAATAATATGCAAGGGTTGATCAGCCAGGATATTGTAAACGAATATGCGTATGAGCTAGTGGAAAACGAAACAGGACATATCCAGTGCAACTTACGGCTGCAATATCCAGCAAATGTACTGCCAAACTCCAACCAGGAGCTGGACAAGCTATGCTATGCATCCCTATTCTACACCTTGCGCTCGGTGATTCCCTCTTTAGATACCCTCCACATTACGCTGGAGTATTTGGAGCAGGATAACCAAATCACCCTGACGCGGGAGGATGTCAAACAGTATTTGGGCAGGACTATAGACCTATATTTTCCCGGCAAGGATTTTACCATGCTCTATCCAACCAAGAGGGTGGTATATAATAAGGAAGCAGGCCTGTTGCGCTCCCGATTAGATCAGCTGATTAGAGGGCCGATAGCCTCGGATTCCGAGGAGATTTGGCCGATTTTCTCCCAGGGCATCACCTCAAAGGATATTTTGAGCGTAGAGATTTACGACAATAGCATAGCTGTGGTAGACCTTTCCCAGAACTTTAGCGATGTGATGAGCAGTCAGCCTGCGGAGACAGAATTTGTTACGATATATACCATGGTCAATACGCTAACCGGGTATACGGGAATCAAAAAAGTGAAGTTCATGGTGGAAGGCAAGGAGATTTTGGGTTTTACAGGGGAGTTATACCTAAAAAATCCACTGATGAAAAACCCGGGCATCATCAAAGAATAGCAGTACGCCAATCTGCAAATCTGGGGATATATGGAGAAAATAGATGATTAAAGAATCGGGAGAAAATTACTTAGAGACGATTTTGCTTTTGGAACGGCGCAATGGGATTGTGAGGCTGGTGGATATTGCAAACGAATTGGGAGTTTCCAAACCCAGCGTGAATCGAGCAATGGGCGTGCTCAAAAAAGATGGATATATCCTGCAAGAACTCTATGGAGATATCACTTTGACAAAGGCAGGGAGAGATAGAGCTGGCGGTATTTTGAAACGCCATAAGTCCATTACGGATTTTTTGAGCCAGGTACTAGGAGTAGATGCTGAGACAGCGGAAAACGACGCCTGCCGAATAGAGCATGTAATCAGCCAGCAGACAGCTGAGCGCATTATCCAGTATATGAAAGAGCACCAGCTGGCAGAAGATACAGATTATTGAGGTTTTCTATTTGATTGGAGAAGAGGTTTGAAGCGATGGGAGCTTTGGGACAAAAAGACGTGGAAAAGATCGCAAAGCTGCTGGATGTGGAGCGGCTAGCAAACCGCAAGGGTGCCACTTGCGTAGTATACAAGGCAAAATCGTATTACGTATGGAGGCAAGACAATCAGCTGTACTTCCAAAGAAAATGGCCTTGGAGCCGTAAATATCGCTCTACAATATGTCGGAAGGACGGCAATAATTAGCCAAAGGTAGAAACCACCTGCCTTATGGCAGGGGGAGCCTTGGACTGCTGTGAGAAAGGGTAATATAATGTGGAATATAGAGGCAAAAGGGGCACTTGCCATGCAATGGGAAGCGCCTCTCTTTTTTATCATGCAGGTTGTATCCTGAGAAAATTACACTTGGAATGCCACGCTGTACTCCCGCAGCCAAATATCTAGCCCCACTAAATAGGCGAAGAACTGAGGGCCGGTCATGAGCTGGCCAAACCAAGGCATGAGTATTTGGGAGCCGTTTTGGGCCATCTCTATGAGGGTAGCAGTATCCAGTATTTCGTGAATTGGGCTGGTGGGATCGTGTAAGATCTCCAGAAGCACCTTGGTGATTTTTTGCTCGTAAATGGGATTGTGTGTCTTGGGGAACGGACACTTTTTGCGGTTTAGCACTTCCTCAGGCAGATAATCGCCCACTGCCAACCGCAAAATGCCCTTTTCCTTGCCACCTGCGTTTTTCATGTCAAAGGGGATGTTGAACACGTAAGAGGCCAGTTTCGCATCGGCAAAGGGCATGCGGGCCTCGAGGCCACTTGCCATACTCATTCTATCCTTCCGGTCTATGAGGTTTGCGCCGAACCAGTTGAGGCACACATAAAACATCTTCCGAATACGTGCATCCCGCGGGCTTTCTCCCGCCAGCATAGGGGCGCTGCTCAGAGCAGTTAGATACGAATCCTTGGCAAACTCCTCTACCTTTAAGTGGGCTAAATCCTTTGCCATGATACTGGTGCGCAGGGATATGGAGTCAGACCAGGGGAATACATCTTTAAACAGCAGATCTTCCCGGTAGAACCAAGGGTATCCTCCGAAGATCTCGTCAGCGCATTCCCCTGAAATGACTACATCGGAATATTTTTTGATCTCTCTGCATGCCAAGAGAAGGGAACTATCTACGTCAGCCATGCCGGGCAAATCCCTAGCTAAAATACCTGCCCGCAGCGAATCGATCAGCTGGTCGATAGTGATATTGTAAATCATGTGTTCGCTCTGCAAATACTTTTGCATGATCTCGATGTATATCTCATCTCGTGTGGATTGGAACACGTTTTTTTGAAAGTACTTGGCGTTATCCTCATACTCGATGGAGAAGGTGTGGAGCTTTTTGGTGCGGGATTCCAGGTTGCGGTTGATAATGGAGCATATGGCGCTGGAATCCAGACCACCCGACAACAGACAGGTATAGGAGGCGTCGGAAGGGATTTGCCGTTTGACAGAAGATACCACTAGATCCCGAACCTTTTCCACAGTAGTATCCAGCGAGTCGGTGTGCCCCACGGCCTCCAACTGCCAGTAGCGATGAATATACGTCCCCAACCGGGAATACATCATGCACTCCCCAGGGCAGATGGAGTGGATATCCCGAAACAGCGTCTTGCCAGGGGGCAGGCAAGGGGATAGGGCAAAAAGGGTCATGAGCCCTTGTTCGTCTACCACAGGGTGTACTGCGGGGTGTTTTAAGAGCGCCTTAATCTCCGAGGCGAAGACAAAGATACCCCCGAGATCTGCATAATATAGGGGCTTTGCTCCCAGCCGATCTCTCGCCAAAAACAGACGCATGCGGGGCTCTTCTAGCACGGCAAAGGCGAACATGCCATCGAATCGTTCCACACAGGAGACGCCCCACTCAATATAGGATAACAGCACAACTTCTGTGTCCGACTGGGTGAGAAACGTGTGGCCCAGCTCTAGCAGCTCGGCGCGCAAGCTCCCAGCATTGTAGATCTCGCCATTATAGACGATGGTGTAAGCGTCTTCCCCCAGACGACGAGTCATAGGTTGTACTCCGCCCACAGGATCTACGATGCTGAGACGGTTACATCCTAAGGCGGCATTTTGGGTGATATATGTACCTTGGCTGTCTGGGCCTCTGTGGCTTAGAGAACCGTTCATTTGGTGAAATTTATCGGTGTATTCCAGTAAATTATTTTTAAAATCGATGACTCCTACAATGGAACTCATATCTATCACTCCCTCTTCTTATTTCATATTTATCTTATGCAAAATGACTCGAAAAGTGACAATGTCATCTACAAATAGGGGAGGGAAAGCGTTGAGATACTAAGAGCAATTGGCTTTTTCTATATAAAATGCAAAGCCAATCTATGAAAAGGAAAGAGTTGTAAAATAGTGGGGTTTGTTTTACAATAAATAACAGAGAGGAGAAGAGAAATGAGAGAGAATCAGACGAGAAAGCTAGCAGCATGTGGCCTGATGGCCGCAATGATTTTTGTTATCACCTGGGCGGTAAAGTTGCCGGTGCCGTTTACTTCGGCAGGCGCTTATGTAAACCTAGGGGATAGCGTAATCTATCTGACAGCTTATCTGCTGGGAGGCTGGATGGGTGTTTTGGCCTCTGGCATCGGCAGCATGTTGGCGGACATCCTGGCAGGAGCGGGTGTGTACATCCTACCTACATTGATTATCAAAAGTTTAATGGGGTTGGTGTGTTGGCTGCTCATGCGGCGCAGTGAGAAGTTCATCCCATTTTTACTGGCCAGCATTGTAGGTGGCCTGATTATGGTAGTAGGATACGGGGCATTTGAATGGGCATTTTTTGGAGCAGCATATGCCATTACCAGCCTGCCATTTAATCTAATTCAGCTGGGAGGCGGCGTGATCATCGCCATTCCCCTTTTCTTCGCAGGAAAGAAGTTGAAACCCCATCTTTGGGGACCGGAAAAGAAAAACTAAATGATGCCTCTGATCTTGCAAAATAGGTACAGAAGACAGTAAAAAATAAATAGCCAAGGAGTTACTAGGGAGGTGGACAAATGAAGATACGCATTATTGGCAAATGTGGGCCGTATGCCAAGGCCAATGAGGCCTGCTCCTGCTATCTGCTGAATATCGGCGGAAAGAATGTGGTGCTAGATATGGGCAATGGAAGCCTAGCCAAGCTGCAGAACTTTATCTCCATGGGAGAGATTGATGCCATTATACTCTCTCATCTGCATTTTGATCACATCAGCGATATTTTTATTTTGAAATACGGGTTGATCAACATGAAAAACAAATCCATGCTGGATAAAAAGATCAAATTATTTATGCCAGAGGAGCCTCAGTCCATCGCCTCTTTGGTGGCAGACCACACGCTTTTTGACATTACTTACATGAAAGATGGGCTCTCTTTGGATCTCTTTGGCGGCATTGCAAAATTTCGGCAGATGACTCACCCTGTGGTGAGCTACGGAGTATCCATCCGCAAAGAGGGAAAGAAGTTTGTGTATACGGGAGATACAAACTACAATGAGCGTTTAGAAAAATTCATGTGGCAAGCGGACTTACTGCTCGTGGACGGCGGGCTACTGGAGCAAGATGGCGGTAAGGCAGCACCCCATTTGACAGTCAAACAGGCTGCCATGCTGGGACATAGGGCAGAGGCAAAGCAGACGGTGATTACCCATCTGAGCCCTCTATATACCTATGATCAAATAAGAGAGGAATGCGTTTCCTTCCCAAATGCGCTTGTGGCAAATGAATTCGATCAATTTACCGTGGAATAATCATTCATCGGCTCTATTTCAAAACTGGAAGGAGAGAAAAGCCTTTTATACTGCACTGGTACTGGGCTTTTCTTATTATGTTGCCTATCGGCTTCCGGTAGAAAAACATATTTGGCTGTGGGGATTGATAGGTTGCTGTCTTTTATTCACCCTGCTTTTGGCTTTTCGAAGGGAAAGCAAGCTGGTCTTTTTGCTTTGCGTCTTTTTACTAGGTGCTTCTTACTTTGCCGCAGTGTATCAGCAGACGGGATATCCGGAGCTCCATGGGCAAAAGGCCGAGGTCAGCGGCGTGGTAATCGATAAAAATGTGGGAGACACCTATGTCACCTATCAAGTGGCGAGCCCCGTGGTCACCGCAAATGGACAGGAAACAAAGCTGCAAAAGGATATTTTTGTGACCTCCAGCAAAGCCGATGTAGCGCCGGGGGATCAAATCACCTTTGAAGCCAGGCTTGAGATGCCACGCCAAGCAGTCAATGACAAGAGCTTTGACGACTGGCTGTATTGCATTGGCAAAGGAGTTATTTTTCGCAGCTTTTCAGATGATATTGTGAAAGAGGGCGAGGCATTTCACCCGACGGCTGAGATCCACAAGTTAAGGGATTGGGTAGGAAAGCGAATGAGCGCGTATCTAGACGCGGATACTACGGCAATTGCCCAGTCGCTGGTGATTGGAGAAAAAGAGGGACTTACCACCGAAGTGCAAGAGGTATTTAGTGCAGTGGGCATTTCTCATCTACTTGCCATATCTGGCCTGCACATCTCCATATTGATTGGCGCATTGACGGCACTGCTCTCCTTTGTAAACGTAAAAGTAAAGAGAATACTTCTCATTGCGATTATGCTGGCGTATATTGTGTTTACAGGAGGAGCGGCCAGTGTAATCCGGGCAAGTCTAATGGGGATACTCCTCATTGGCAGCAAAATGTTTGATAGAGAGTACGACACCTTATCCTCCCTTAGCGCCATATTCATCTTATTGTTGCTGATTAACCCCACTTACCTCTTTCAACTGGGGTGTATTTTGTCATTTGCCAGCGTGTTTGCGATCATCTGTTTGTCGCCCACATTCATCAAACTGTTTTCCAAATGGTTTCCAAAGAAAATGGCAGATAGCATTGCCGTTACCCTGAGCGCTACGGTTGGCACCTTACCACTGGTAGCCTATGGTTTTGGGCAGATATCTCTCATCGGCATTATCTCAAATCTGTTTATCATTCCCATCTTCACAGTGTGTTTGGTGTTACTGTTTGCAGGTACCGTGCTCAGCGTGATCTTTGTGCCCCTGAGTTTCCCCTTTATGTGGGTGGCTAATTGGATACTGAAATTTATCGTGTTTTTGGCAGATATCTTTGCAGGGTTACCAGGGGGAGATATTCCCGTACCCACGCCGGATGACCTATTCTTGCTAGTGTGCTTTGTAGTGGTCTATCTGTGCTCGCGGTATGTGCCGATTTCGACCATCAAAAAATGTGCTGCAGTAAGTGGTACTGTAAGCGTGTTATTGGCGACCTTTTTGATCTCATATATTGCTATACCGCCCATGAGCATCTCTTTTCTAGATGTGGGCCATGGGGATAGCATTTTAATTAGCACCAAGCAGGGCAATCACATTTTAGTGGATACGGGAAAAGAGGGCAAGGGAACGCTAGAATATCTGCAAAGTCACGGCCTCTATGTGGATAGTTTAATTATCACCCATAACGACAGCGATCACGTGGGTGCATTGACAGAACTAGTGGAAGATGGCAGGGTGGGCCAAATACTTGCCAGTCCTCAGTCTCTTGCTGACCCTGAGAAAAGTGCTCAATATCAAGCGTTGAACGCCCAGCCCATCAGCCTAGGGGACGTAATTTATGTGGGAGATGATATTGCTTTAGAAGTGCGATATCCAGCTAGTGAGGCGACAGACGAAGATGCCAACGCGACTTCTTTGGTGATGATGGTGACATATCAGGGCAGAAACATCTGCCTGCTCACAGGTGACGCCACGAAAGCGGCAGAAAGTCAGCTAGTCCAGCAGTCGAATCTAGAAGCACCCATCCTAAAGGCGGGGCACCATGGTTCGGACACCTCCAGTTCATCTTCTCTGATTCGGAAAGTGAATCCAGTTTATGGGGTGTTCTCCTGCGACGAGTTTTCCTATGGATTACCGGATGAAAATGTGGTAGAATTGTTTGAGAAATACGGCGCTCAGATTTTAGCTACGGACGAAATGGGGCAGATTACCTTTGAAATATATGACGACCACATTGCAGTGCGTACCAAACAAACGCCTCTCTGGCCGTATGAGATTTTAAGCCCCATATAATGCCGCCGATGATGATGGAAGAGTAGGAACAGAAAACGATGACGATCAAAGAACTGGTGAGCCAGATAAAAGAGAATACGCCGCCAGCGTTGACACTCATTGCCAGTGAAAATGAGTATCTATTAAATAAGGCCTTTCAAAAAATAAGAGAGGCAATTGCACAAAGAGAAAATGCTCTGGATGTGCAGAACTTTGAGGAGCTGCCTCCAGTATCTGAGTTGATCAACGCATGTGAGACGATAAGCCTCATGGGTGATATGCGATATGTGCTCATTAAAGATGCACCACTTTTTGGCGCGTCGGCCAAGGGACAGGCAGAGTACATGGGTTACCTGGAGGAGTATGATGGAGCAGCTGTTTTATTGCTGTTCTATCTGGGCAAGCTGGATAAGAGAAAAAAGCTATATAAGAGCCTGAAGAAACAGGACTGTGTGGTGGAGCTAGAATCACTGAAGGGGGAAGCACTGGCCAGATATCTAACGGCGTTTGCCAGAGAACAGGGCATTGCTATCGAGGCAGGGCTGATTCGATATCTGATGGAGCGCACAGGAGAAAATGGGGACAAGTGCGAAAACGAGCTGTTAAAGCTCAAATTTTTAGGACAGCCCATTACGCGCCAGATAATAGAAGAAACCGTAGCGCCAGAGGAGGAGTACAAGGTATTTGAACTGACAGAATATCTGCTGCAAAAGCAGGTAGATAGGGCGTTTGCTCTTATAGACGAAGTAATGGGGACGGAAAAATCCCCTTTTGGGTTGCTGGCATTGACGGTTAAGAAGTTCCGAGAATTGCTGGTGGCGCGGCAATGCAAGGATGCAGGGTATTCACCAGCTAAAATCCAAGAACAGCTGGTGTCCAGCCT
>ERZ780195.2164-NODE-2164-length-13987-cov-7.996842_pt1 | contig 13987 bp, 15 predicted proteins | sample MGYA00511017_ERZ780195 | MGnify/ENA primary metagenome ERZ780195 (study PRJEB29588, sample SAMEA2159974) | human gut metagenome | biome: human gut; feature: human-associated habitat; material: faeces | place: Denmark | collected 2008/2010 ...
GCTGGGTGCGCTGCCGCATAAGCCCCGCCGCCCCAGCTATGCTGTACGGCAGGACATCCGTAATCTTGACCGAAGGATCAGGCAGATGGAGTTTCTGTCGGCAAACAGCATTGATTCGATAGAGCAACTGCAAGCAAAGCAAATCGCACTGGAAAACAAAATTGCCGAGCTGCAAACTGAGCGCCAACGGCTGTACCGTACCGCACCCAACTCCCCGGAAATTCCGGCAATCACCGCTGCCCTCAAGCCGCTGCGCCGTGACCTTAAGCTGTGCAAGGAGATTGCCGCCCATTCCGCTGAAATGCGTCAGCGCCTTGCGGATGCAGAACGCGAACGCCAGCAGGAACCGCAAACAAAACCGCAGCAAAACCAAACGAAAACAAATCAAAAAGCACGTTAAAGATTACAAGAAATGGAGTGATGATATGTTCAATAGCAATCGAGATCGTTACCATGCCGAATATGCCCGCAGGCACTACCCGGTGGGCACCAAGATCCGCCTTCTTGCCATGAACGACCCGTATGACCCCGTGCCGCCCGGCACCATTGGTACCGTCACCTGCGTGGATGACGCTGGACAGCTCCACATGGACTGGCAGAACGGCCGCACGCTGGCGCTTGTGCCGGGCGTGGATTCGTTCGAGGTGCTGGAGCGCCCCGCGCCTGCTAAATCGGGCAAAAATAGGGGCGCTGCCAGATGAACTACGGCGCAGAACCCGCGGACCAGGTCGTCCGCTACACATTGGAGGGAACTGAGTTTGCCTTAAAAATCTCCAGAACGGCGGCAAAGAATTTTGCTGTATTTGCGCTGGCCGTACTGCGCGACCAGAAGAAAACGCACGGAAAAACCAAGCTTGTTCGTCTGCTGCGCGAGGGCAAACCGGTCTCTTTTTCGTATGAAGGAATTTCGTATGAAACTTCTGTGCAGGATGTGAAGCTGTTCCCGCAGGGCTATGCGGCGATCCTCCAGCACAGTGATTTGCTCAATGAACCCTCCGTGATCCTCGCGGACATTGGCGGGTGGACCGTGGATATCATGCGGCTGGACAACCGCATTCCGAACGCAGCTTCTTGCCGCAGCTTAGAACTTGGCATGATCCGCTGTCTGGATGAGATCGCAGAGCAGGTGCGCCGAAGCCTGAACCTATCCCTTACAAGCGCGCAGATTGAAAATGTTCTGCGCGGCAGTCCCGACAGCATGGATGACCGCGTGAAAGCCATCATCCAGCGGGAAGCCGGGATCTATGCCCGCCGCATTCTCTCTGCCATTGCCGAAGCAGGTCTGGACTGCCGCGCCATGCCGGTCGTGTTCCTCGGCGGTGGGGCCGGACTTATGAAACGATACCTGCCGCAGGGCAGTGTTCTGCATCCCGTCATTCTGGATAATGACAAGCTGAATGCGCAGGCATACGAGCGGCTGGCATCGCAGGTAGCAGGCCATGCAGGATAAGCCGCAAACGGCCCGGTTTGGTACAACGCTGTTTTTGGACAATCCGCTGCACCGGCAGGCGTGGGAGCTTCTGTCTGCCATCCCTGCCGGACAGCGCACAAACTGGCTCTGTCTGGCGTTATGTCAGCAGGCGCAGCGGAAGCAATTCCTGCTGGACCTGAAAACGATTCTCCAAACGGAGCTGCAAAACAGCTCCGATCCACAAGCAATTTCGCGGCCGCAGCCAGCCGGAAGCGTCGACGATGACGTTCTCGGCTTTTTGCGCGCGCTGCAGGAAGAAGGTGAAGAAAGCTGAACGTATAATCCGATATTTTGATATGTTCGCGGGAGTCGGCGGTTTCCGGGCAGGCTTGGACTTGGCAGGCGGATTTCAGTGTATTGGGCATTGCGAGATCGACAAATACGCAGACGCCAGCTATCGCGCCATCCACGCGCCCGGAAAGGAGGAAGTCTACTATCCCGACGCAAGAACCATTGACCCCAAAGAACTCCCCGACTTTGACCTCCTGTGCGGAGGCTTCCCCTGCCAGGCGTTTTCTACAGCTGGCAGGAGGAAAGGATTTGAAGATGCAAGAGGTACTCTCTTCTTTGAACTGGCCAGAGTGGTTAAAGAAAAGAGACCTCTGTATCTTTTTCTTGAAAACGTCGTTTATGTGCTTCAATACATAAGGCACGTTATGAATTGTAAGCAATTATGAACAGTTCTCCCTTCAAAATCTTGTATTTTCTCTGAAAAATGCGAAAACGCTGTACATAATTTTCCTCTATACTGAAAATGCCACAATATATGAGGAGGTAACCTATGCACAGCAAGAAAACAGTTTTAATTGTTGATCTGATGAATGCGGCAAACATGGAGTTGATACGCTTGGATTTCAGATCATCAGCACTCAGTCGGCACGACAAGGAATTTCGCCGGTTTTGCAACTATTGTACGGAAAATGGAATTCAAACTTATGATGCAGAAACCGGACCGCGGTACTTCAGGTCTCGTTTTGGGTTGAATATCGGCGATGCCAATATAAAATTAAATAGGCAGCAGCTTGATGCGCGCAATTCAATTCGCTTTTTGGACGATATCTTTCAATTTGGATACGCATTACGATACAGTCATCATGACTATACCCTTCCGCAGAAATATGCCAACTTACTGAACGAATACCTTGCGTGGTGTCAGAGAAATAATAATTCAGCCGGAACAATTGATGTCAAAAGAACAAAGATTCGGCAATTCTTATGCTTTTTAGATGGTAGAAGAATTATTCTTTCAAATCTGACTACAGCTGACATTTCGGATTTTATGACCACTTTGTGTCGGTATCATCGCGCGACCATCCACGTATGCAGCAGCGCTTTGCGTAATTTCCTTTGTTATCTCCATGAAAGCGGTATACTTGAGGACGACCTATCTCCTAGTGTTCCAAGGCCAAAGATCTATGTCGACGAGAATATCCCAGAAACATGGACACCAGAGGAAGTGAGGCAATTGCTGGCTGTCATTGACCGCAGCAATGCGATTGGAAAAAGGGATTATGCAATGCTGCTACTGGCCGTTTTACTTGGAATGAGGGCTGGTGATATCTGTGCATTAAAATTCAAAAACTTGGATTGGCGGCAAAAACTGATTACCTACACGCAGCAAAAAACGAAAAAGACGAACACGCTGCCGCTGCTTCCTATCATTGGGGATGCCATTATTGACTACTTAAAAAACGGCCGCTTAGACTCTGACTGTGACAATGTGTTTATCCGCCATATTCATCCTTACGGCGAATTTCAGTCCAGCACATCTCTTTCTGAAAATCTCAAGCGATATATGAAGTATGCCGGACTGACGGTGAAAAAGCGTAAAACGGCGCATTCCCTGCGCCATACGCTGGCAAGCACCCTCTTGTATGACGGGACACCCCTTATGACGATATCCAATATTCTTGGTCACAATTGTCCAAAGACGACATCTGTTTATACGAAAGTAGACCTTCCGGCTTTGCGTAAATGTGCATTGTCTTATGGTGAACGGAGGGAACTGAAATGACTTCCAAAATGTTGTTGGAGCAATATATGGAAGAGCGGCGTGCTCTTGGATTTAGTCTGAAAACTGACGAAGGGTGCATTCGGCGCTTTCTTCAAGACTTTGTCGATCCGGATGATGGGGATATTTCCTTTACGAAAGAATACGTCCTAAGTCATATCGGAAACCGACGGAATATGCAGACCAATACTATCTTGCGAGATGTCAGCGCAATCAATGGGTTTCTTGATTTTGTAGTTCGCAAAGGCTATACGGCATACAGAATTCCTCCGAAATCCCTCCCAAAAGAAAACCGTAATTTCAAAGCCTATATATTTACAGATGAAGAAATTGAACAAATACTGATTGCAGCGGATCATACGGCATTTACAGAGCAGAATCCTGCTCGAACGTACCAACTTCCTGTTATGTTCCGAATCCTGTTTAACTGTGGTCTGCGCACCTCCGAATTGCTTAAACTACGTATGCGCGATGTAGACCTTGAAGAAAATGTATTTATCATCTTGGACACCAAATTCCACAAAAACCGTTTGGTGCCCTTTTCCACTACAGTTGCCGAGGCATTGAAGGAATACTTAGAAAAGATTCAGGAAAAGTCCGCAGACGCATTCATTTTTCCAAGCTCAAGTTCTCGCAGCAAAAGCGGAAGGTACGGGAATAGTTGGATTCATGCTCAATTTCGCCAGATTCTCAGAATAGCGAAAATTCCCTATAACGGTTCAGGAAACGGTCCGCGTCCACATGACATCCGGCACACCTTTGCTGTGCATTGCCTTAATAACTGGGTGCTTTCGGGTGAAGATATTACCGCTGCCTTACCTGTCCTTTCACGATATCTTGGGCATAATGGGTTATCCGGAACGCAAAAGTATCTGCAGCTAACTGCACAGATGTATCCAGATATTGTTACAAAGCTGGAACTCCAATTTGGTGCCCTCATTCCGCAGATGGAGGTAGCAAATGAAAACATCTAACTTTTCCAGATATTTGACACAGTATCTTACACACTACTTGCCCGTCCAACGAAATCTAAGCAGCAATACGATTCGTTCTTACCGAGATACTTTCAAACTGCTCCTGATTTTTTGCAGAGACGAAAAGGGCTTAAATATTGCAAAGCTGACATTGTCCAAACTTGATAAAAAGTGCATTGAGGATTATCTCCTGTGGCTAACCGATGCCAGAGGATCGTCACCGTCTACATACAACCAACGGCTCTGCGCGATCCACGCTTTTTTCGATTATGTTATGACGGAAGAACCCAGCTATATGGAACACTGCCTCCAGATCCTCAAAATTCCGAGTATGGTAGCTCCAACGCCGCAAGCTAAATATATGACACCGGAAAATTTAAAGCTTCTGTTGTCCATGCCCGATGTTTCCACAAAGAAAGGTCGGAGGCATCTTGTTCTGCTCACTGTCCTGTATGATACAGCAGCCCGTGTTAGTGAACTTGTAAATATTCGCCTGCGTGACATACGGTTAGACTTTCCGGCAGTTATTACATTGCACGGAAAGGGCGGAAAAGTCCGCACAGTGCCGCTGATGAAGCAAACTGCTGGATTGTTGCAGGGATATCTCCAAGAAAACCATATTGATCTACGCGCCACCCCGGAACTTCCGCTGTTTTGGAATGGGCGCAGGCACAAGTTGACTCGTTCCGGAGTAACATACATTGTCCAAAAGTATGCTGAAATGGCACAAGAGCTATCCACAGGAATGCCCGCAAAAATTTCTCCGCATGTCTTCCGGCATACAAAGGCCATGCATTTGGTACAAGCAAATGTGAACCCAGTCTACATTAAAGACTATCTAGGGCACGCCGATATTTCTACTACAGAGGTTTATGCCAGAGCAGACAACGAAGCCAAGCGAGCTGTTTTGGAGAAAGCAACAGCTCATCTTGATCTCCCAAAGGCATCTCATTGGGAACAGGATACTGAGTTAATTGATTGGCTTTCCTCGCTTGGTTAAAATTCCAGATATTATGAGCAGTGAAACAGGGCAATTTGCTCTGTTTCACTGCTCTTTGGAGAAAGTACTTTGCATAATTGATTTCTGTTCATAACAAGGATGGTTTCCAGGTAGTCCTCCCCGGACGCATGAAGTTTGTTCTTGCTGCTCATTATGCCAGCTTCCAGTTTTTAATAGATTTCTCTTTTTCCCACATAGTTTGATAAAGCGGCACGGTCTGCAACAGTTCTTCATGTTTCCCACAGCCTTGCAATATGCCGTCAGATAGGACAAGTATCTGATCTGAATTTTGGATATAGGACAAAGTGTGTGATACAAGGAACACCGTCTTGCCCTTAATCATTTCTTCTATGCCCTTCTGTATTGCTACGGCATTTTCGGCATCCAGACTGGACAGCGCCTCATCTAAAAGAATGATCGGGGAATCTTTCAAAATTGCCCTCGCAATAGCGACGCGCTGACGCTCTCCACCGGAAAGGCTTGCGCCGCCCTCGCTGATAACCGTTTGATAGCCCTGTGGGAGCTTTTCTATAAATTCGTGACAGTGAGCCTTTTTTGCCGCCTCTACCACCTGCTCGTCCGTTGCGCTCTGGTTTCCCATTCGGATATTATTCATCATGGTATCCTGAAAAAGATATACTTCCTGAAAAACGACACTCACATGACGCACCAGATCACTATGCTTTAATGTTGCCGCATCTTTCCAATTCAACAGAATCCGCCCGTTTTTCGGCGTCACGAATCCCGGAATTAAATTAAGGAGAGTGGATTTGCCGCTTCCAGAAGGACCCACCAATGCAGTGATCGTTCCGGGTTTAGCTGAAAAACTTACATGACTAACTGCGTCACGCTTTCCATCATAGCTAAACGATACATTTTCAAACCGTACATCGGCTTGTGTATCTGCAAACTGTGTAGTTCCCTGTTTTTCATTTTCGGTCGGCAGGTTGTTGATTTCTGCTATATTATCCAACGATGCGTTTGCAAGATTCATCATGGCAAAGGAACCCATCAGAGCTTCCAGCGGACGGTAAAAAATAATACCCATGATTGCAAAAAACAAATAGGTTGCCGGGGCTAATGAACCAGAACGAACCATTGCAATGCCAACACCCAAACTCAAAAACAGGCCCAGATTCAGGCAGATTTTATAACCCATGCTCCAATTCGTCAGCGTCGCTTCATAACGGTCAGAAGCCGTGCAATATCCGTTCACCTGCTTCTCCACGAGCTTACCGGATTGCTCCAGCCGGTATGCCTTGATCGTTTCCATGCCCTGTACATATTCCAGCGTGGAATCAATCATTGCCACCTGCGTATTTTTCTTCTGCTCTCCCAGTTGAACCATGCTCTTTTGAAACTGCTGGTAGAGGATATAGCCGGGGATGATCCCCGCAAACAGAAGAAGCGCCATACGCCAGTCCACACTAAGCAGCATCAGAGCAAATACAACCGTCATGATCATGCTGGAAACGAAACCGGCAATAATCTCCATGATATTCATTTCCACGAAACTTAAATCAGTTGTAAACAAAGATGTAAGCTGGCTGATCTTGTCTTTTGTAAAGTAGTAGAGCGGAAACTGTTTGATTTTCGCCGCAATCGAAAGACGTTCATCCCGCATCATGGCATAAGATACCGGGCGCTGTTTTGCAATCGTAAAGTAATAAAAAACAAAATGCAGGACAGTATAGACCAGAAACATAAGGCTATACTGCATCAGTTTTTCCTTTGTAAACGAGCCGCCCAAAATATCTTTTATCGCAAGGAACAGCATGAAATATATCGCGCCCTCACAAATTGAGGTCAACGCCTGAAACAGCCACGCAAGATAAAGCTGCTTTTTGCGCTCGCCTGCAAGGTCTAAGAATTTCCTTATCATAGCAATCATGCGTTTACACCTCCCATTTTCCATTGATCGGATTGTTCAAAGGCCGCCCACATATCCTGATACGGGGAGCAACGGTTTATCAATTCATCATGTGTGCCGCAGTCAATCACTTTGCCCTGTTCCAGAACCACAATCGAATCAGCTTCCTTGATACTGGAAAGACGGTGCGCTATTACAAGTACGGTTTTTCCCTCTGATAATTTAGCTAGCGCCTTTTGCAGTAAATCTTCATTGTCGGCATCAATGTAAGCCGTTGCCTCGTCAAGAATCACGACCGGCGCATTTTTCAGAATCGCCCTTGCCAATGTGATTCTCTGTTTTTCACCGCCGCTCAACTTGGTTTCCTTGTCTATCACTGTGTCATAGCCCTTTGGAAGCCGCATAATAAAGTCGTGACATACGGCATCCTTGGCTGCCTGCATCATTTCTTCCTCCGTGGCCTCTGGGTTTCCCATCATAATGTTATCCCGGATGCTCTTTTTGAACAGGAACGTATTCTGGGTCACAAAGGAAATCTGGGACATCAGATCGGATAGCGGAATCTGGTTCAGCGGTACGCCGCCCATACAAATCTGTCCCTCGGTTATATCCCAAAACCGGCAGATCAGGCTGGCCGCTGTACTTTTGCCGCTGCCGGAAACACCGGCGAGCGCCGTTACTTTTCCGTCAGGAACAGTAAATGAGACATCTTTTAATACCGGCTGTTCTTCCCCATAGGAAAATGTAACGTGTTCAAACGCAATCGTGTGGTCGGCAAGTTCTGCCTTTGAGGTCGTATCCGCCATTTCATCCAGCTTCAGAATTTCGTCTATCTTTTTTGCAACAGAGGCGTTCATGCCGATATAATCAAAGTTATTAGAAACAGTTTCCAACGGAATCAGCATGGCAAGCCCCATAAACAGATACATAATATAGCTGGCCGCTGTCACGCTGCCGGAGAGGTACATCAAACCGGCAAGCGGAAACAGGAACACAAGGTTGCTGTTTAAGTCGGTATGATTGAAAGCAACATATTTCAAGCAGCTTTGGAACCACTCTGTTACAACGGTGCTGTAAGTGCGGATGCTTTCTGACAGGCGGCCATAAGTGGATTCGTCGGCAGCAAATATCTTCAGTTCTTTCATACCGTTGACATATTCCACCGTCTTAACGCTGACATCGGCAAACGCCTGATTAAATTCGTCCATTTTTTTCATCTGAACGATAATCATAAGAATACCGACAAGAATAAACAGAACGACCGGAATCAGCATGATACCGGCTACCCTGATGTCCAATATCACCAGCAGGATTTCCATACACAGCGGTACAGCGAGGCCGGAAATAATCTCTGGAATGTTATGGGCGTAAAATGTCTCCAACTGTTCCATATTGTCCATAATGATCGTTTTGACCTGCCCGGATACCGTTGTTTTCACATAGCCCATTGGTAAGCGGGCAATTTTACGGAACAGCTTTTTACGGGTTTCCCCCAATGTCTGGTAGGCTACCTTGTGAGAGATTTTTGTGCCGGTTCCAAACAGCAGATGTTTCAAAATGATTGCTGCGGCAATCAGGCACACATATTGAAAAAGGTTCTCTGTCCGTTCATCCAGGAAACAGGTCACAATACCCCAAACGCCTAAATAGGGCAGGATGCCGCACAAAACAGACAGGACGCAACAGATCACCGCACCAATCAGGCGGCGCTTATTTCTCTTATCAATTAGTCCAAACAGGGCTTTTACATCACTCATTACAATTCATCTCCTCCTTGCGGAATAGTGAAATTCCAAAATCTGTCCGATACTCCATTTTGCCAACCAGGTATAGCAATAGTTCCATGACTTTAATACGCATAAGGTAATTGCGGTACTGTTCCGGCAGCAAGAGCAGTTCGGTAAAAATATGCTCCACACTTTTTGTTGCGGGTGCTATAAAGCATCCGCCCGCTGTAAAAAGTCCTTGAAAATCCATGTCCTCGTCAAACGCGATTGTCCCCAGCATGATATTCAGGCTGTTTATGATCTGCGGCAGATAAGCCACCACTGAAACACCAACAAAAGGTTCTTCTCCAAAATCACAGCTTTTCAGGTGCCTTGCACCATTGAAAACAGAAATATAATGGTCGCTCATAATCATCTCCGGCTGGTCGCTGAACAGCATATTCACTCGCCCATGAAAGCAATAGGTGACTTCAATAAAACGATCTATACATTGGATATTTTTTTGAATTGGAGTTGTGATATGAACATTGCTATAAACAATTTCAGCACCAGGCATCACTTCAAAGCTCTGCATGGTGCCTTTCCCAAATTTGGGAGAAATTGTATATATCTTTGAATCCTTTTCAACGGAACAGTTACCAATCAGCTCATGGAAGAACAGGAGGTCATTTTCCATTCTCCTCAAGGTTCTGCCTCCTTTCTGACCGCAAGAAAAAATCATGTAGTCGATGCAGATTGTCGGGGGAAAGTGGGTAATCTTCCTGCTGTTTTCCGTTATCTAAATGAATCACTCTTGTACAGGCTGCCGCTAAAAATTCGTAATCATGGGTTACAACAAAAATTACCTTTCCCATTTTGGAAAGCGTTTGAAATAACCCCGCAACCTGAATCATGCTGTCATAATCAAGTCCGCTAGTTGGTTCATCAAAAATTAAAACATCCTTACGGCATACCATACTGACCGCCACGGCTGCACGCTGCTTCTGCCCCCCGGAAAGTGTATTGGGATGATGAGTACGGTACTCATAAATACCCAGCCGTTCCATTGCCTGTTTTGCTGCATCCAGATCAGGATGTTTAATTCCAAATACACATTCCTTTTCCAATGTATCGGCAAATAACTGATAGCTTACGTCCTGCATCACCATATAGGAGCGTTTTAACCGGCTCTTTGCGTTCAGTTCTTTACCATCCCAAAGAATTTGTCCCGTACAGTTTGTGTGCAGGCCGCATAGTGTTCTGGAAAATGTAGATTTCCCGGCTCCGTTATGGCCGATAATTCCTATGATTTCTCCCGGTGCCGCACTCAAATTCAAATCGTCCAGAACCAGTTTTTTCTTATAGAACAAGGATAAGTTCCTGACTTCCAAAATCGGCTTTTGAGAATTTTCAGCAAAGGCCCTTGGCTGTACCTTTGACAAATCTAAAGCGCGAAGTCCCATACTATGCCGCTGTTCTTCAGGAATAGAAAGAAACTGGCTTGGAGAAAACACAGCAGATATAGCCCCGTTTTCCATATACGCAATGCGGTCAACTAATTCCCTCAGATAATAAATCCTATGTTCTGCAATTAGAATGGTCTTGCCTTGTTTCTTTAGGAGTTCAAGTGTACGCCGCAAATCCTCAATAGCATCCATATCCAGATTGGACGATGGTTCATCTAACAAGTAAATACTCGGAGACATAGCATAGATGGACGCAAACGCCACCTTTTGTTTTTCACCGCCAGACAATTCAAATATGCTTCTCCCCGTCAGATGTGCTATATCTAAATCCGCAACTGTCTTTGAAATGCGTTCTTTCATTTTTTCCCTTGGATAAGTCAGATTTTCCATTCCAAAGGAGATTTCACTGTCTGTATCTACATTAAAAAATTGAGAGCGTGGATTTTGGAATACAGACCCCACATACTCGGACACTTCATATATGGGATAATCCTGTATATTTTTACCGTCAACATAGGTTGTTCCGGTGACTTCTCCCGGATAAAAGTATGGAATCAGGCCATTCACAAGACGGGTCAATGTGGTTTTCCCACAGCCGCTTCGCCCACACAACAGCACACACTCGCCTTTGTTGATTGTCAAATCAACATCGCGCAGTCCGCCATTTTGTAATGATTCCTGATAGGTAAAAGAAACCTTGTCAAAACGGATCATTAGCCTGCACCCCCTTTCAATTTCAGCCAGATTGACACTGACATAAACAAAGTGAACAGGATAAAGCATACGGCATCCGCAACACTAAAGTGGATTTCCTGCAAGCAGGTTCGGGGCTTCGGATTTTCCAGCCCCCTTGTAACAGCCGCCGCCGACAATTCATCCGCCACTTTCAGTGCTGACATCATCATCGGAACATAGATACATTCCACTGTTCGGGCCGGATGGGTCAGCAGACTTTTGACGGTTGGAGCTACATCGCGCATCCGCATGGCGTCGCTGATATAGCCCCAATCCTCATGCACCATAGGAAAATAGCGGAGCATGACCGTCAGAGGAATAACCATTGCTTTTGGCATATGAATACGGTTCATGGCCGCCATAAATTCATTTACCCTTGTCGTGCTGACTAAAATACCTCCGAGCATGGCACAAGGAAAGATTTTACGGATAAATACGGTAAATGTTACAATCGCAATCTGCAAAGTCCCTGTCAAATAATTTGTTCCAATGATATGCAGAACAACCATTCCCGCATAGACAGCAGCCATTCTTACCGTAAACCGCTTTGCTCCTACAAGGATGCCGAGAATCACAACGCATACAACCAGCGCAATCTCATAGAGTAAAGAGGGCGCAAGGAACAACGCAACATTTCCGACGATCAACAGATATAGTTTTGTGCGAGGGTCTAAATGTAATGTGGCAAGTGTGTCTTTTGTTTGCAGTTGCATCTCCATTACACTACTCCGGCCTTTTCAAAATGCTTTTTCAATAGTTTCTGGCCTACAAGACCGCTGATAGCAGCACAGATCAACACGCCGATAATCATTGCCGGGAGCATCCAGTTTTGCGCGGTTGAAACCATTGTGTCCATATAGGTCTGTTCTGTTCCCTTTTCTACCAAATATTGCACATAGGCGTCGCGGTCAAACCAAAGCATACCGTAGGAGAAAACTGGGCTGAGAACAAAAATCATGTAGGACAACAGGTTACGCCCTTTGTTTCTAAAGTTCCCGGAACCGGCCAGCAGATCGGCCACAACGCCGAGAATACAATATGCCAAACACATAGACCAGTACATACCGAGTACGAACAGTACACCTCCTACCAAAATACCGGTGACAATGATTGGGCCATGCTTCGGCACCTTCGCCAGTATCAGCATATAAACCGGGCCGCACAGCAGCGCAATAGACAGCGGGCAAAGGAAAGTCAGTACAGGGAAGAACCCAAAGATAGCCTCGCCAATCATGGCGCATACCATGTACAAAGCAGCAAGGATGCCGGTGGTAATCAAATCACGCACAGACAGCCCTTTTTTCATTTGTTGTGAATTAGACATTTTCAACGTCCTCCTATTTATTATTTGCTGGCAGAAGCCTCATTGACCTACGCACAAAATCGTGATAGAATTGCTGTGATTAGAGTCAGCTAACCAGCCAGTAATGTCATTCTACTCAGTGATTTTTTGGGTGTCAAATCCGGCAAAAAAGGTCAAAACAGGAGTTAAAAGTGGAAAAACAACCGGATATATCAGTGCTTTTTGTGGTTTTGCTGACAGCCTTTGCGACATTTTGGAGCATAAAAAAAGATACTGCGGATTATTCCGACTACATAAGAAACGGGGGTGAGCAGGATGCAGACCGATTCTACACAGGCCGCGCACGAATTAGGGGATGCTTCTTTTTATCTGCATGATTATCATTTTCGACAGGATAATCATAATGGAATCTGCACCTTGCAGCCGCAAAACAGACAAGGCTATGGAAATATCTATCAGGTTCAACCGACAGATGGATTATTCCTGTCAACCGGAAGCTGGATACCATACGCCTCAATGGAACGCAAATATGAGATCAATCAAAAGCTGGTGAAAATTTATTATTTGGAATCCGGCGGTGTTACCCTGATCCAGAATGGGCGGAAAGCCCAACCTATCACAGAGGGAATCCACCTTTATCTAAATAAGCCGTCACAGGGGCGAGTATTATATCAACCCAATATACCAATCAGCTATGCGTCAGTTTTGCTGTTTGAAGATTACATAGAGAAAAATCTGCAAGACCGTTTTACCCCGGACGATTTTGACTATGCAGAGGTTTATGATTGGAAAGCTTTTGATTATAATACCCCGGAAATTGGAACCCTGTTTTTGCAGATACGGGATAAACTGATTGCTGGCGAAACCTCCCGTCTTTACTACGAAAGCAAAGTAGGTGAACTGCTTTCTATTGTGGCAGGCAACTTTCATAAACAGCGACAGGAGATAGCATCTAAACACCAGTCTCTTTCCAAACAAGAGAAAAAGGCGCTGGAATCTGTACGTCTGGCTATTGAACAGAATATTTTAAACCCACCAGAACTCTCGCAGCTTTGCAAAATAGCAGCAATGGGGCAGACCAAACTTCGAGAATCATTCAAAGCCATGTATGGTGTTCCTATTGGGGCTTATATCCGACAGGCAAAAATGCGGTATGCGCTTTTATTGATGTCAAAACCGAATTTGACAATCGGCAATATTGCAGAGCATTTGGGCTATGCCAATGCAAGTAAATTTGCGGCCACTTTCCGTAAAGTTTATGGAAAATCCCCAGAAGAATATAGGAATCAAAAAAGATGAAGTCAGTCTATTTACACTAACTTCGTCTTTTTGATTATATTGTAATTTATTGTTAGGGAATCAGTCGTTAATCAATTCTGCTAATATGATTTCTTCTGCCTGCGCTTTCAGCGTGTTCATCAGCCCCACCCAGCGCATAGGGTCACAGGCTT
>ERZ780195.2166-NODE-2166-length-13985-cov-36.810050_pt1 | contig 13985 bp, 9 predicted proteins | sample MGYA00511017_ERZ780195 | MGnify/ENA primary metagenome ERZ780195 (study PRJEB29588, sample SAMEA2159974) | human gut metagenome | biome: human gut; feature: human-associated habitat; material: faeces | place: Denmark | collected 2008/2010 ...
GCTGGTTGTGGGCGATAAGTGCCTGGGGATGCTGGAGGCCGTGGGCGAAGTATTTTCGGAGGCAAAGTATCAGCGCTGCATTGTGCATTTCTACCGGAATGTGTTCACAGTTACCCCTCGCGGAAGGATGAAGGACGTCACACGCATGCTCAAGGCGATTCACGCCCAGGAAACGCTGGAGGCAGCGCGTGAAAAGGCGCAGGCCGTCGCGCAGAAGCTGCGCGGAATGCGTCTGAAGGAAGCGGCGAAAAAGGTGGAGGACGGCATTGAGGAAACCCTGACGTATTATGCTTTCCCCTCCGAGCACTGGCTGAAGATCCGAACCAACAACATGCTGGAGCGGCTGAACCGCGAAATTCGCAGACGGACGCGAGTGGTTGGAACCTTCCCGGATGGAGAATCGGCGCTGATGCTGGTCTGCGCAAGGCTGAGACACGTCGCTGGTACCCAGTGGGGCGTAAAGCGCTATATGAGTATGAAATCGCTGGAACAGATGGATCGGGAAAAACACGGAGCAGACTGCTGTGACCTGGCGTAGGTAGCAGACCGCCAGCCGCCCGTCAAGGGCTTCGCAAGTGGCTTCGCCACCCTTGACGGACAACTGGCGCCCCGCTAATCGGCAGCCAAGCCGAACATGATAACGTTGTCATCCCACCCAAGAAGAATCGAAAGGTACAGCGCGAATATGATCGATATCTCTACAGAATCAGGCATCTTGTAGAGAACGCTTTTCTGTGGTTAAAACGCTGGAGGGGGATCGCTACGCGCTATGCGAAAAATACATCATCATTCCTTTCTGCCGTTCACATCAGATGCATCGCTATTTGGCTGACCGTTTTAGCTTGATCTCGAGTAGACACAATCTAGTACCACCCTACGACAGACTATACTGTATTTCGCGCACTCTTTCGGTTCACTTTTGAAGCGACTCTTGCGCAATGACGGATTAGATCGAAGACGTTTGGTCTGCAAGTGTGTAATCTGCAGGAATGGAAATTTCTATGCTTGTATACTGCTTAAACACGCTCGTAATGGTCAGCGCTGCATTTCCGCCATAGTAGAGGCGAAGACGTTCTCTGATATTGTTGATCCCAACACCAGATGATGGGTTATTATTGGTGGGAGGGGATATTCTGCCACTTATGACTCTGTCAAGCTCCTTAGGACGCATACCATTTCCATTATCGGTAACGCGAAGTATTACTGAACCATTTGAAATGTAGCCTTTAATCTCGATCAAACCCACTCCGCCTTTAGGTTTTATCCCATGATATATGGCATTCTCTACAAGTGGTTGAAGCAATAATTTAGGTATTTTAATGGACATAATGCTTTTGTCAACATCGATAGCCGTCTGAAGATGTTCATACCTTGTTTGCTGAATAAACAAATATGATCTTATATGTTGAATTTCATTCTGAATCGGAATGACTTCACTTCCGGATGAAAGTATGATTTTGAAGTATTCCGACAAGGCAAGAGTGATGTTGACGACATTCCTGTTTCCGTCGCATTCCGCTATACTGATAATGGTATCAAGCGTGTTATACAGAAAATGAGGATTGATCTGTGCTTGCAACAGACGAAGCTCATTAATGCGCAATTGACGCTCGTGATCCTGTATCTTTTTCATCGAGGCTTTTAGTTTGCTGAGCATATCGTATAGCGAAGCGGAGAGGCTGGTTATTTCAACCGTTGATTCAAGACGGAAATCAACATCAAGATTACCATTTCGTACCTCCTGCGCGGCATTAGTCAGTTGCATTAATGGCTCAGTGATTTTTCGAGAAAAACGGCGTGAAATAATAACAATCAGTATCGTAATCATCACAATAACGCATAGAGCAACCATATACGAGGGCAAATCGGACAAAAGAAATCTACCGGGCAGCAGACAGAAAGCATACAGGCTGCGTTCTGAGTTTTTAACGATCACATATGTCCCGCTGTTCGTCGCTAGTGTAAACTTGGATCCATCCATGGTATAAACAGCAGATATATCATCAATTGCAGGATGGTTGTTCTTAGGCTGATAAATGAACTGTCCTGCATGATTGGTTATAAAGGGTGGATTGATATTCCCGTAATTGATACCGCGTGACATGCTTGATATATAGTCTGTTCGTATATCCATCATCACCATCCCGATTTGCAAATGAGAAGTCGGGGACAGAATACACTTTGATAAAGTGATCACTTCAGAAGGATTTTCAAATAGTTCGTTCTTATGGGAAGCACTAAAGTTAACCTGACCGCGAGAGCGAAGGGCCTTTTGATACCAATCCAATTGAGCTACGTCCTGATTTTTTCGCATCGGATAGTTGGACTTAGTGTATATCGGAGCACCTGCTCCATCTAATATCGCTAAATTGATGATTCCGTCAAAAGACATGCTGATATTATTCAACGATTCGGCAACAGAAAACAGAGTGCTGTTTATCCGATTCTCGTTGTCCAATTCCAAATATTCCTGCAACTCAGAATTGTCTGATATTGAATCTGTTAGATTTGAATAGCTGCCCATATATGCATTAACATTTTTTGCAAACTGATCAAGCGTCTCCTGTGCGTTTTTGATTTTGACTTTGAACAGTATATTGTAAAAACAGAATACAGCTGAAGAAATAACAACTATCAGCAACAGTGTAAACAACACGGAATAGAACCTTCGAATCTTTGACTCAAGATAATTACTGCTCATTTGATTCACCTCTGAATTGACTGGGTGTAACACCGGTCATCTTTTTAAACACAACGTTGAAATAGCTTGTATGGCTGAAACCTACTGCAATTGCGGTTTCGGATATTCGCGCTCTGGGCATTTGCAGTTGACGCTTAGCCTCAAGAATACGTATTTCGTTGAGATATTCTACAAATGTTTTTCCGATCTGCCTCTTTAAGACGCGTGTTATATAACTATAACTCAAATAGAGTTCTTCGCTGCATTTTTTCATGTTCAACGTGCAGTCAGAGTAATGAGTACGTATATAAGTATCAATGCTGTAGAATAGATCATCTTTTCTATCCTTGGCCTTTTTATGATGTTCGTGTGCCTGAGCAAATATTAGCATGACACGCTCCTCCGCCATTTCTAGTGAAGTGCAATAATAGACCATAGCTATAGGATCAATTGCCTTGAAAGCCTCACTATCGGAATTTGCATTATTGTACATATCAATGCTGAATGATATTTGCATAAGAAGTCGCATTAAAAACAGTCGGTTAATATTGTTATCGACTGCATAAGATTTTATATACTGAAAGAAACTGGCTACAGCCCCAGAATACTCACTTGCGTCACATAGAAATAGTTTTTCACATAGTACTTTTTCAAGCTCAGAGGGATAATTATAGCTGACTACATTGCAGCTCTGAGTATCTTTGAAAAATACGAAAAATGGATCACCATTTTCATAGATGTGTTTGCCAGCTTCGATTGCCTGGCTGTAAAGCATAGATATCTGTGAGAAAGAACCTCCATTTGAAATTGCAAATTTCAATTCTATCTCAAGCAGTAAATCGATTCGGCGGGATAAATCATTGAGCACAGGCACAATTTCATTTGCTTTGCAGGTCAACAACAGGGCCGGTTCCTTATTGGGCGTAATAAAAGCGATACCGGAACTGCCCTGACCAAGAATATCATTGGCAACATTTATTATCGAAAACTGAACGAATTTGTGAACATCCTCCTCATTCCATTTATCAAACAGTGAAAAATCATTGCAGATCACTGCAATATGACATTCATAATCCAATGGCAGATGAAGTACAATCCGAAGACGCTCATCAAGAATGTCCGAAGGAGAGGCCATGAGTGAGTGAATAATATCGATCGGATTAGGCACCGTTATTTGAGGGAAGGCGGTAACCGTTTGGTTTAACCTTGTAACGGCATTGAGAATTGCCTCATTTATGGCTAAAGAATCGACGGGCTTTAGTATATAGTCGTTGGCTCCTGCATGAATAGCAGATTGCATATTCTTGAAATCGCTGAAGCCGGTGATAAAAATGATTTGAGTGGAAGGATGCTCCTTCTTGACAATAGATGCAAATTCGACACCATCCATTCGAGGCATACATATATCGAGGAGGATGATATCCGGCATGTTCTGCATAATCTGCAAAAGACCTTCGACACCATTGGCTGCCTCTTCAATGTTGGTAATGTTGTGTTTTTTACAATCTACAGCGCGCAATATTTTTTGCCGAACCAATTTTTCATCATCAACAATGAGCATCGAATAGCCAATATTATCGGACATGGTTCACCCTCCTCGTCATAGGCTCAAGAGATTGTTATTCTCTCAACTTCTACCGCAATCCCGTTTGAACTGAACAGGTTAACAGCACGCTGTATTAGCTCGTTCGTGCAAGTAGAGATCTGCGAAAGCGCCGCGCCTTTTTCCATCAATCCGATTCCATTATACTCGATAACACCGAGTTTGTGCAAGGGATAGAGATGAATTTCAGGGATGCGCAGGTCCTTTAGAAATGAAATCATGGCATCGATATTCTCAACGCTGTCGTTAAATCCGGGTATGTATGGATAGCCGATTCGAAGGCCAGCATCAGAATCCCTGATACGTCGAATATTTTCATGTATCAGGATATTATCAACGCCAGTAAGAGCCTTGTGCAATTCAGGATCCATATGTTTGAGGTCAACATGGAAACAGACGTTCTCGACAGCAACCTGCTTCAACTTGTTCCAATTTATGGAAAGGTTGGTTTCTATCGATACAGGAACGTTATTCTCCAATAACCCGTAAATGATCTCTCTGATAAAATCAAACTGAAGCAGGGGTTCACCGCCTGACAGAGTGACGCCACCACTGGTTTCTTCGTAGAAAAATACATCTCTAAGAAGCATGTTCAACACTTCGGCTGATGATACATACTGTCCAATGATTGATATTGAATGTTGAGGACAAGATGAAATACATCTGCTGCACAATACACAATGAGAAGATGTATCTATTTGTATCGAGTTGCCCTCGCGCTTATATCTGCCGATTGGACATATATCTGCGCATAGACCACAGTTATTGCATAACTCTGTATTCAAGTATACCTGCAGCTGCTTCTTCCATGTAATGGGACTTGAGCACCAGGCACATCTCAGATTACAGCCCAGGGTATACAATATAGAGCGTATACCCTGGCCATCCGTTGTTGTGAATCGACGTATTTCACGTATGTAGCCTTTTTGCATAGTTATCTTGCTCCTCAGAGACTGTGCTCAATCCTTTGAATAATCTCATCCTGTACATCTTTGGAAAGATCAATAAAGAACGCACTGTAACCTGCAACTCGCACTGTGAGTCCTCGATACTTTCCTGGTTCTTTCTGCGCAGCGCGCAGGATCGAACTGTCAATGATATTGAACTGGATCTGCATCCCTTTTAAACGAATAAAAGTTCGAATTAGACCAGTAAAGACAGACAACCTTTCACCTGCAATTGATGCAGGGCTCAATCGCATGTTATATATCAATCCGTTCGCCATTTCTGCATGATTAATTTTACAAACGGATTGGATGGATGCGGTTGCACCACTGGTATCCGTTCCCTGCTGTGCTCCGATTGAGTCGGACAATAAATCATGCGCTAAGCGACCGTCAGGGGTTGCTGCAACATTATATCCAAGAGATATAATAGAAGACATAGGCAGGCAGGAGATGATGAAGGGACCTCCGCGCTCATTCTTGCACCGACGCATCTCTTCGGCGATAATGTCAAATGCACGAACGGTGACAGAATCTACACTGTCTATATCATTGCACCACTTTGGCGAGGAGAGAAGCTCCTGACGGATTGTTTCATGACCAGAGAAATTATCCAACAGCGCAGCGCGGACTGCAGAAAGCGTAAACTTCTTCTTGTTGAATACTTCTTCCTTGATTGCCGCCAATGCATTTCCCGTTGTCCCGATACCAACTACCAAGGGACCAACGAAGTTATACTTGCAACTGCCCTGCGTGACGTCCATACCTGTTTCCATGACATCCATGGTGGAAGAGAGGAAAGGAACAGGCATAAATTCACGATGAATCACATCGGTAGCGTTTTGAATGATTGCATTCAGATGTACCATGTTTTCAATCTGCACTCTATAGGCGTTTTCTACATCTGCGTATGTCCAATCATCCGTTGGAATGCCGGTGTGAGGACCGATTTGTTCGTTTGTCAACATACACATTCCGTCGTTCAGAGCCAACTCCAGGCACTTTGTCTGATTTAGAAAGCCGCCGAAGCCGCGGCCATAAAGTTTGCCAGGCAGCCCGGGTTCATTGCAGCCTTCCAAGGAATAATTGCGTGCTTCTGCCAGCGTGAATCCACGCTCCATAAGAGCAGGAATATAAACATCATCATTATCAATCTGCGGCATTGTATTTGCGTCGCGTATTGTTCTGGCAACAGCGTTAACATATTTTGCAGGCGAAGTGCTGCTCATGCGTGCACCAAAGTTTGGCTGAGGCATGCGAAGATGTAGTTGGGCATCTAGCATGCAATAGGAAAGCTCATTGGTGACATCATCACCGTGCTCATTGACACCGCCTACAAGGACATGCTGCCCCATAGGGTAGGAAGCCACAATAGAAGCGGTAGACTGATCCTTTATCTGTAGGATCTCGGAGAATTTCAGCCAAAATGCTTCTAGCAATTCCTGCTTCGGAATACACACGCCATTGTCTTTTTCATTGATGAAATAAGGATATAGAACCTGATCCAGACGACCGGGCGAGATTGAAACACCGTCCGTTTCCAATTGCGTGAGGAGTTGTACGGACCAGACGGATTGGAGCGCCTCCCAGAACGTTTCTGCGGGTTCCCATGGAATACGGTTGCAGATATCGGAGAGAGCAATTAACTCGGAACGTCTTTGTGCATCATCTTCGACATCAATCATATTCAGTATTTTTTCAGAATAGCGTTGCCCCCAGACGCGGACTGCGTCGCAGACGATCATTTCAGCCTGATAGAAATAGTACTTTTGAACCGCGCCAGGATTAGAGAGATCAAGCGCCTCCAGACAGTGCCGTGCATTTTCATAAACACCCCGAAAACCGATCTTCAGGATTTTTGCATAATTCTGGCATATGTGACCTATGCCGGAAGAGATAGCGCCTAATGATATGATTGTGGGGTGGCGGAAAAACAGTTGCTCACGGGCTTTATCAGGGATTCTCTTCAAACCCAGCTCCAGAAGGGTCTTTCTCTTCCAGAAAGGCTGAATACTCCGCAGATCAGACTTGACTTTATCGCTGACATCAAACTGATCCTGGGGGCGGGTGGAAAGAGTATCCAGTTCATCGATTAACCAGTCAAGCCGCATTTCTGGAAATACCGGAGCGCTTCGGTGGTATTCTGTCATATGCCCTATTATCAGTTCGTCCGGAAGCACCAGGAGATCCATTTCGTGCAGTAAGCGTTCAAAGCATTTTGCGCGTTTGATAATGATCGGCTCATCCTCATAGTCACGGTATGCCTGAGTAACGATCATAGCACGCTGGGAACTCAACTGAGGGCGGGCTTCTACGATACGTTTTCTGAGACGTCTAATTCGTTCAGAACATCCGTATTCACAATCCCATGTGGTTTCTTTATTAGTAGCTTTCATTATTAAACTCTCCTGTAATTTTTTTATCTATATAATACACGGTAAATGAAAAATAGTAAATTCAGGATTTAGCATTTAACCTTCAATATTTAGCAGTACAAGGCTTCGAACATAAGCGCTTATATTTTTAAATATTCGCCAATGCGTTTAATAAATTAGTGCCGATGCTTTATGGATATTGAAAAATAGAAACGTGTATGTTATTTTAATTACAAGCAAGATTCTTGCGGGAGGGGGATGTACTTTGTATACCGAGATACTAAAAGTGGAAGGAATAAAAAAATCTTTTTCGGGGGTTCATGCTTTGGACGGCGCAAGATTTGAACTTCGAAAAGGCGAGGTGCATGGACTGATTGGCGAAAATGGAGCCGGGAAGTCAACGTTGATGAAGATACTTTCCGGTATTCATACAGCAGATGAAGGAGCAATCTATTACAATGGGTACCCGATAGCATATCGAACGCCGCGCGAAGCGCTGGATGGCGGTATATGTATCATACATCAAGAACTAAACCTGATACCGCATCTCAGCATTGCAGATAATATTTTCATCGGACGAGAATATAGGAACGGATGCGTGCTGGACAAGAAGCGCCAAATAGAAGAGGCAAGAGGCTTTTTAAAGGAAGTCGGTTTGGACATTGATCCGGAAACGCGAATAAATCAGTTAACAGTCGCACGGCAGCAAATGGTAGAAATCGCTAAAGCGTTGTCGTACAATTTCAATATTTTGATTATGGACGAACCTACTGCCGCATTGGCTGAACGAGAAATAAACGAATTATTCAGAGTCATTGCCACGCTGGCTCAGCAAGGCAAAGCTATAGTATATATATCCCATAGATTGGAAGAATTGCTGCAGATTACCGACCGAATTACAGTAATGCGTGACGGGAAGACGATCGACACGGTTAATACTAATGAAACTGATATGCGTGCAATCATCGACATGATGGTTGGACGTGAAATCCAGAGCAAGCGAAAAGAGAGGAACTGCACTTTACCGGACGCGGAAGTTGTACTGGAAGCAAAAAACCTGAAATCAAAGGACATTCACGATGTTTCTCTGAAACTTCACAGAGGAGAAATACTCGGTATAGCGGGTCTGATGGGAGCGGGAAGAACTGAACTCGTAAGACTGTTGTTTGGCGCGGATCCGAAGATCGGTGGGCAGATATTGATAAACGGAAAGGAAGTAATTATCAAACAGCCAAAAGATGCGGTTAAGCACGGCCTAGGATACATATCGGAAGATCGCAAACAGTTGGGATTAGCAGTGAACATGACAGTAAGTGATAATATTGTTCTGACCTGCTTCGAAAAATATCTTTCATTCGGGATTATCAATCACAAACGCATCGAAAATGATGCCAAGAGAATGATAGATACAGTTCATATTAAAACGCCTTCCTCAGATCAGATAGTGCGAAACTTATCCGGTGGAAATCAGCAGAAAGTAGTAATAGCTAAATGGCTGTTGAGAAACTGTGATATCGTAATATTTGATGAACCAACCCGTGGAATAGATGTAGGAGCAAAAAGTGAAATATATACAATCATGGAGGAAATGATTTCACTTGGAAAATCAATCATAATGATTTCCTCCGAAATGCCGGAAATACTACGGATGAGTGATCGCATACTTGTAATGTGCGAGGGAAGAAAAACTGCTGAATTGGATATCAGCGAGGCTGATCAGGGAAAAATAATGTACTACGCGACAATGCGTTAAGAGTGGAGGAAAAATGATGTACAGACCAAAGAAAACATATAAGTTTAAACAGCTGTTCGCATTGATCACACTGCTTGTGTTGATAATCATCTTTTCCTTGTTTGGGAAACGGTTCTTTTCCACGGATATGATGCTGACGATTGTGGAATCATCATACAGTATACTGACGATGGCTTTGGGCTTGACATTCATCATCATAACCGGAGGCATAGATCTGTCATTAGGTGCAGTTGCAATGTGCGGGGCCATAGTTGCGGGGGTGGCTAGTACAAAGTGGGGATTGCCGTTGTGGGTGGGGCTGAGCCTGATTCCCGTCCTGACTACTTTGTTTGGATGTCTCAACGGTTTTCTGATTGCATACTGCGGACTGCAACCTTTTATTGCAACATTAGGAACGCAGATGTTGGCAACAGGCGTGGGATACATTGTATCGGAAGTACAAACAATAAGATTCCCGACGATCACATCAGCTGAGGGCTGGTTCAAGCGTGTATTTTTCAAAACAGTTTCGGGAGTTCCAATCGCGTTGATTTATATTGTAATTCTGATTTTGCTTGCGTGGTTCTTGTTGACGAAAACAAGGGTAGGAAAATATGCATGCGCAATTGGATCAAACAAAGAAGCTGCCCGTCTCAGCGGAGTAAATGTACGCAAATGGCAAATGGGAATTTATGCTATGAGCGGAATTTTCACAGCATTCAGTGCTTTGTATTACGTATGTGTCTATTCATCTATTCTTCCAGGTTCAGGTGCAGGACAGGAAACAGATTGTATAGCCGCGATCGTAATCGGCGGTACATCTATGGCGGGCGGTGCCGGAAGTATCTGGGGAACGGTTGTCGGCGTATTCATTATGAGCGTACTGAAAACCGGCCTTCTTACAGTCGGACTTCGACAGCAATGGCAGGTTCTGTTTACAGGACTAGTGCTGATTGGTGCTATATTGCTGGATGTAATGAAATTCGGAAAAGGCGAAACGAAGAAGATTTAGTGCGAAACGTTGTGTGGGTTTTATGCTAACCGTGACTATCCATGCAAAGTTTGCCTTGATCGATAACAATTAGAAAGGAAGAAAAGAACATGAAGAACACCCTTAAAGCACTGGCGTTAGTGCTTAGCGCGATTTTGCTGCTCACTACGGTTACTGCATTTGCAGAGGAAGAGTATGAAATCTGTATGGTCAACTGTGCCCTCAATATTGAGTTCTGCAATATCGAAGGCAAAGGGGCTGAACAGGCAGCAGCTGATCTGGGGAATGTAACGTTTAATTACTATGCTCCGATGAACGCATCTTCTGTAACTGAGCAAGTAGACATGATCAATACCGCCGTAGCATATGAACCTGATGCGTTGCTGATTGCAGCCTTGGATAGCCAGGCGATCCAGTCTGCACTTCTGACGTGTAAGGAAAAAGGCATCGTGGTTCTTGGATATGACTGCGGTATCGTGGATCCGCCGGAGGGGACTGTTAGCGCTACCGTTGCCACTGACAATAAAGCAGCTGCGGCAATGGCAGCAGAGGCTATGATGACGGATGAAGCATTTGCGAGTGCTGTTGAAAATGCAACTGCCGAGAACCCTGTATTGATTGCTGCGCTGCTGCCGGATCTAGCGGGTCAGACAGCTCTTGATCGTCTTTCCGGCTTCGCCACTGCCATGAAGGAACTTGCAGAGAAATTCCATCCCGGTGCTGTCGAAGTGTCCGGCCACGTTTCTATTGATGCCCCTGCCGAAAAGAATCCGGCTGTCAAGATTCAGCTGTTCGTTCCGGGCAGCAGCGACGAGGCCGATATCCGTAACACTGCGCAGACAGTATTGCTAAACGAGAACCTGATCGGTCTGTTCTGCTTTAATGAAGCGGTTGTAACCTCGGTGCTCAGCGCTACCGGTGATGGTCTGGATCTTGACCGTGAAAACGGCAAGTATAAGGATTTGATTGTGGTTGGTTTTGACTCCGGCAAAACACAGATGGACGCAATTCGTGCTGGCTATCTGTATGGCGCTGTTACCCAGAATCCATATCAGATCGGATATCAAAGTGTGATGCTTTCGTATGAGGCAATCACCGGTGGTGAGATTTCAAACAGGGACTCGGGTGCGCTTTGGTATGATGCATCTAATATCGATGATCCCGAAGTGGCTCAGGCTCTGTATGAATGATAGGATATTTGGAAACTTCTAGTTGCTGATTGATTTGATGAGCGCCTACACTTCACGGTTAGTGAAGGCGCTTCTTTTGCGAATAAGGAGATTTGAGCATGAAAAAACTTTCAATTGCATTGGTAGGTCTAAGCTTTGGCATGGAGTTTCTCCCGATTTATCAGAAACACCCTGATGTACAGCGTATCGTTGCGGTGGATTTGAATAAAAATCTGCTCAAAACGGCAAAAGAACGATATGGCTTGTGCGATGAGGATTTGAAAACATCATATCAAGAGGTCTTGGACGATCCCACAATTGACGCCATACATCTAGTAACACCGCCCGCGACACACGCTAAGTTTTCTGTTATGGCGCTGAATGCAGGAAAGCACTGCGGATGTACAATTCCGATGGGTATGTCGATTGACGAATTATATAGTGTAATTGATGCTCGAAAGAGATCGGGAAAGCACTATATGTTTATGGAGACAACAATTTTCCAGCGTGAATCATTGTATATGCAGGAATTGTACGAATCAGGGGCCCTTGGGAGACTTCAGTATATGAGTTGCGCCCACTATCAGGATATGGAAGGGTGGCCGGAATACTGGAAGGGCTTTCCTCCGCTCATGCATCCGACGCATGCTGTTGCGCCATGCTTGATGATGCTGGGAAAGTTTCCGAAGACCGTCTACGGCAGGGGCTCAGGGCGGGTGCGCGAAGAATTGCGTGATAAATACGGTTGCCCGTTTGCCTTTGAGAGTGCGTTGATTGAACTTGAAGATAGCGATGTTACGATCGAAATGGAAAGATTCCTCTATGGCGTTGCACGTAGTTATTCTGAGTGTTTCCGAATTTATGGGGAGAATATGAGCTTTGAATGGCAGCAGGTTGACGGGGAAGGCCCAGTATTGTTTAAGCGCACGGGGAAACTGTCGCATGACGAAACCTATGACATCGATAATGATGCGGAGCGTTTTTCAAGGGGCTCAGAGATCACGGAAGAAAGGCTGATAATCCCTGACTATTCACATCTTTTGCCGGAAGAAATAGCGGGATTCACCAGAAACACTGTATATAATGAAGAAAACAAGCATCTTTCATTTACACAGGGTGGAGGACATGGCGGATCACATCCCCATCTGGTGCATGAATTTGTACGTGCTATCATGGATGATCGAAAACCTCTTACAGATGACATTTTAGGTGCTTTCTGGACGGGTGTAGGAATATGCGCTCACAAATCCGCAATGAATGGCGGAGAAAAGATAATGATTCCCGATTTCAGAAAACCGCGCTGAACAGACCATGGTTCGAATGTTGAATCGGAAGGGTAGATGTTAAATGGGAACGATGAAAGCATTAGTTGTATATGAAGACGGGAGCAGCGCGGTAAAGAGAGTACCCGTTCCCCGAATTGGCCCGTATGATGCATTGGTAAAAATTCAAGCAAGTGCGATATGCGGAACTGATATTAAGATACTTCACAATGATTTAAAAGGTTTTTCGAACTACCCCACCATTCTGGGTCACGAAGGTGTAGGCAAGATAGTAGAAACCGGTGCTAAAGTTCGTAAGTTTAAAGTGGGCAACAGCGTTGTATTACCATCTATTCCCGGTCGATGTGGCGAATACTATTCAACGTGGGGTGCCATAAGCGAATATGCTTTGGTAAGTGATGCTGAGGCCATGGCAGCGGATGGTCTAGCGTTTGATGAAGGAGCGGTAGCACAGTGTGTGATTCCGGAGAGCATTAATCCTGTTGCGGCAACAATGATAGTGACGTTCCGAGAGATTTTATCAACGATGCTAAGGCTTGGATTCCACAAGGGACAAAATATAGTAATATATGGCGTCGGAGCTGTCGGACTGACCTTCATACGGCTTGCAAAATACTTGGGAATGGGACCGGTTATCAGCGTAATCCGGAATGAATCAAAAAGAACTCAGGCAGTGGAGGCAGGGGCGGATTACGTTATTAATTCCAGCATGACCGATGTTGTCAATGAGGTAAGAAAACTTCTGCCCAAAGGAGCAGATATACTGCTGGACGCAGCGGGCGTACCGGAATTGATAGCAACCAATATGAAAATTGTCAAGGAGTTTGGCGACATCTGTATTTATGGAGTATTGCCGAGCAAAGAAGTATCTTTAAACTGGAAGGATGCGCCCTTTAGTTTCAATCTACGCTTTGCACAATGGCCTTCAAAATACGAAGAGGCAGCGGTTCATCAACAAGTGATAGATATGATGGAACAAGGTGCGCTGAATGGGAACGACTTTATATCAGATGTGTTTAAGATTGATGAGGCTGAACTGGCAATTGAATGTTTTAAAGCACATCACAATAAAAAGAAAATTGTTATAACAATGTAGGTTGCGTCTACACGAGTCAAGTGATGTAATGGCACTATCACAACAAAGAGGGTGTCGTCATGGAGAAATCACAGCATCGGCATGATATCAGCGACAAAGCATTGGCTCTAAG
>ERZ780195.2178-NODE-2178-length-13939-cov-4.171564_pt1 | contig 13939 bp, 16 predicted proteins | sample MGYA00511017_ERZ780195 | MGnify/ENA primary metagenome ERZ780195 (study PRJEB29588, sample SAMEA2159974) | human gut metagenome | biome: human gut; feature: human-associated habitat; material: faeces | place: Denmark | collected 2008/2010 ...
AGGAATTCTCCATGGACATCCACGACAAGGAATTCATCGTTCTGGTCGGCCCTTCCGGCTGCGGCAAGTCCACCACATTGCGTATGATCGCGGGTCTGGAGGAAATCTCCGGCGGCGAGCTGTACATCGGCGACCGTCTTGTCAATGACGTTCCCCCCCAAGGATCGGGACATTGCAATGGTTTTCCAGAACTATGCGCTGTATCCGCACATGACGGGTTATGAAAACATGGCGTTTTCGCTCAAGCTTAAAAAGTGCAGCAAGGAAGAAATAGACAAGCGCGTAAGGGAAGCGGCGCATATACTGAATATCACAGAATATCTCGACAGGAAGCCCAAGGCGCTTTCAGGCGGACAGCGGCAGCGCGTTGCGATTGCACGGGCACTGACGATGGAGCCGGAGCTTCTGGTGGCGGATGAACCGATTGCATCGCTGGACGCGTCGATACAGGCACAGATTGTGAATCTGTTCCGTCATCTGCAGAAGGAGCACGGTTTTTCGTTTCTGTTTATTGCGCATGATCTGGATATGGTCGAATTTCTGTGTGACAGAGTAGGTGTGATGTACCATGGAAAACTGGTGGAGACCGGCCCGGCGCGAGCCGTGTTTGAAAATCCGCTGCATCCATATACGAAAGCACTGATCGCGGCCATTCCGATTCCGGATCCGCGAAGGGAAAGAGCGAGAGCTGTACCGGATTTTTCCAATACAGAATTTCCCCGGACGGGAACACTGCGGGAAGTGGAAAAAGATCATTTTGTGCTGATGGAGGGAGGCGATGCAGGATGAAAAGCCGGAACAGAGTGCTTTACTATGGAAAAAAAGCAGCGGCATTTCTGGCAAGTGTTCTGCTGCTGTCTGTGCTCGTATTTTATATTTCAAGGCTTGCGCCGGGAGATCCGCTGGTATCATATTACGGAGACCGCGTGGAAAAAATGACGCCCGAAGAAAGAGCGTGGGCCGAAGAAAAATTGGGACTGAAGGATCCCATTTCCGTACAGTATATCCGCTGGGCAGGCAATGCGCTGCATGGGGATTTCGGAATTTCGTACAAATATAAAATGGATGTAACGCGCGTGGTCGAGGGAAGAATTGGAAATACGCTGGTGCTTGGCGGCATTGGATTTCTGCTGATTTTCACCCTCGCGCTGCTTCTTGGAATTTTCTGTGCATGGAAGGAAGATACTTGGCTGGACCGCATCATCTGTAAGGTGGGAACCATCACGGGATGTATTCCGGAATTCTGGCTGTCGCTGCTTCTGATTCTTGTTTTTTCCATGCAGCTCAAATGGCTGCCGAGTTCCGGTGCCTACTCTGTTGGAAAACAGGCAGATTTTTCCGACCGTGTCTGTCATCTGATCCTGCCGATGACGGTCGTAGTGCTGAGTCATTTGTGGTATTACGCATACATGATCCGCAATAAAATTCTGGATGAAGTGCGGGAAGAGTATGTGCTTCTGGCAAGAGCCAAGGGGCTGAAACGAAAGACGGTTCTGTTCCGGCATTGCCTGCGGAATACGATTCCGTCGTATCTTGGCATCATGGCCATTTCTGTTCCGCATGTGCTGGGGGGAACCTATATTGTAGAAACGGTTTTCTCGTATCCCGGTATCGGAACGCTGGCGTATGAGAGCGCACGGTACAAAGATTACAATCTTCTGATGCTGCTTTGCCTGATGTCCGGAATCGTTGTGATTCTGTGCAATATGGCGGCACAGATCATCAACGAGAGAATTGATCCGCGGATGCGGGAGAAAGAAGCGGCAGAAACATCGGAGGTAATGATGCTGTGACAGAAAAAACACAATTATTTCAATTTGCAGGAGAGAGGCCTGCAGAAAAAACAGAAGCAGAAAAAAAGAAAAAATGGTATCAGGACCGGCCGGTGGCAGCAGAGCTTTTTCTGGGTCTTCTTGTGCTGAGCTGCCTTTTCTGTGGGCAGATCATGACGAAGGATCCCTCGTATATGGATCTGAAAAACTGTTCCGTCATGCCGTGCCGGGAATTTCTGTTTGGAACCGATACGATGGGAAGAGATATTTTCTCGATGATCTGGTACGGCGGCAGAATATCGCTGGCGATCGGTCTGCTTTCTACGCTGATTTCCACTGTGATTGCCGTTCTCTTCGGCGCAGTCAGCGGATGTGCACCGGCGTGGCTGGACGCGCTTCTGATGCGGCTGACCGAGATCTTTTTGTCGGTGCCGAATCTTCTTCTTGTCATTTTTCTTCTGGCTGCTGCGGGAAAATCCAATGTGATTACGATTTCTGCCGTGATCGGAATGACAAGCTGGACAAGCATTGCAAAGGTTGTGCGGACCGAAGTACGGCAGATCCGGAACAGTGAATACGTGATTGCGTCGCGCTGTATGGGAGGCAGTTTTTTCTATATTTTATGGCACCATCTGGCACCGAACTTTTTTTCGTCTATTATGTTTATGGTGGTTATGAACATCCGAAGTGCGATTGTAGCAGAATCCACACTGAGTTTTATGGGAATCGGTCTTCCGCTGGAGGTGATTTCCTGGGGCAGCATGCTGTCACTTTCGGAAAAAGCGTTGATGACAAAGGCATGGTGGATCATTCTGATCCCGGGTGTTTTTCTGATTGTGACGCTGCTTAGTTTTACAAGCATTGGAAATTATCTGCGGAAGCAGGCAAACAGAAAACAGAGAAATCTGTGAGCTGTTCAGAGAGGCTGCGGTCTGTGGGGAATCCCTGCAGACTGCAGCTTTTTTGTCTTGCAATCAAATACAGGGATTGCTATAGTGAAAAGCAGAAAGAGTATTTTTAATACCTAAAAAACAGCGGGAGGAGAAGGAAATGCTGAAGAGTCAGGAAATGCGGAAACTTGCACCGGAGATGGATCCGCTCCGGATTGGAACAGGATGGAAAAAAGAGGATCTTGAAAAACCGCAGATTATGGTGGAGAGTACGTACGGGGACAGCCACCCGGGAAGCGGCCACTTAAATCTGCTGGTCGAGGAAGTGCGGAAAGGCGTTGCGGAAGCGGGGGGCTTCGGGGCGCGGTATTTCTGCACCGACATCTGTGACGGCGAGAGCCAGGGAACGGACGGCATCAACTACAGTCTTGCGAGCCGCGAGATGATCGCCAATATGATCGAGATCCACGCGAATGCGACACCGTTTGACGGCGGCGTCTATCTGTCGAGCTGCGACAAGGGTATGCCGGGCAATCTGATCGGCCTTGCGCGTGTCGATATTCCGGCGGTTGTTGTGCCGGGCGGAACGATGAATGCGGGACCGGAGATGCTGACACTGGAGCAGCTTGGCATGTACAGCGCAAAATTTGAGCGCGGTGAGATCGACGAGGAGAAGCTCGACTGGGCGAAATGCAATGCCTGCCCGAGCTGCGGTGCCTGTTCGTTTATCGGAACGGCATCCACGATGCAGATCATGGCGGAGGCACTCGGCCTCGCCCTGCCTGGAAGCGCTCTGATGCCGGCGACAAGCCCGGATCTTCTGGCATATGCACAGGAGGCAGGCAGCCAGGCGGTAAAACTGGCACAGATGGAGCATATGCGGCCAAGCGATCTTGTGACGAAAGAGAGTTTTGAGAATGCGATTCTTGTCCACGCGGCAATTTCGGGAAGCACAAACTGCCTGCTGCACATCCCGGCCATTGCGCATGAGTTCGGCATCGAGATTACCGGCGACACATTCGATCGTCTGCACCGCAACGCGCGGTATCTGCTCGATGTCCGCCCGGCGGGAAGATGGCCGGCAGAGTGCTTCTATTATGCGGGCGGCGTTCCGGCGATTATGGAAGAAATCAAAGATCATCTGCATCTCGATGTGATGACAGTGACCGGAAAGACACTGGGTGAAAATCTGGCGGAGCTTCGTGAAAATGGATTTTATGAGAAGTGCAGCGGATGGCTCGCAAAATTTAATGAGCGGTATGGAACTTCGATTACAAAAGAAGATATTATCCGCCCGTATGACAAGGCGATCGGAACGGACGGCAGCATCGCTGTTCTGCGCGGAAACCTTGCGCCGGAGGGAGCCGTCATCAAGCACACGGCCTGCCCGAAAGAAATGTTCCACGCCGTCCTCCGTGCCCGACCGTTCGACAGCGAGGAGGAGTGCCTCGATGCCGTGCTGAAACATAAGGTTCAGAAAGGCGACGCCGTCTTCATCCGCTACGAAGGCCCGAAAGGCAGCGGTATGCCGGAGATGTTCTATACTTCCGAGGCAATCAGCAGCGACAAAGAGCTTGGAAAGAGCATCGCGCTTATCACCGACGGCCGTTTCTCCGGCGCCTCCACCGGCCCGGTCATCGGCCACTGCAGTCCCGAAGCTGTAGACGGCGGCCCGATCGCACTCGTCGAGGAAGGGGATTTGATTGAGATTGATGTGAAGGAACGAAAACTTAACATCATCGGAATCGCAGGAGAACGCAAGTCCATGGAAGAAATTGATGCGATCTTAAAAGAACGCCGCCGGAACTGGAAACCGCGCGAGCCGAAATACAAAAAAGGCGTACTCCGTCTTTTCAGCCTCCACGCAGCAAGCCCGATGAAAGGGGCGTATCTGGAATACTAAAAATACTTGCGTTTTTCTGGGATGGTCTTTAGAAGTTAAGGCAGAGCAAAAAATGGAGGAAGGAGCAACAGAAAAACAAGTGAAAGAAAATACCTAAAAAACAAACTGTTCCTGTATAATGTTGCATCTCTTCAGAAAATGGTCGGAAGTCCAGATTCTGTCCAGAAGAATGTGGTGCTGGAGAACAATTCGCTGTCGGCGGAGCAGATTACCGGTGTGGAAAACCGAAAGAGCAAGGCAGGCGAAGCCGTTCTTCCGGTACTGCGCAGTGTTTCGCTGTTTCTTCTCGGGCTGCTTGGCGTGCTTCTGATTCTGCTGACGCTGCTTGTGATTGCGGCGGAGGCGGCGCGGATCATCTGCCTTGGACAGGCGGCAAAGAAACAGCAGCAACCGATGCAGAACTCGCCCGCAGATTTCCGGCGGTCGAGCCAGGCGAATATACGCGTGTCTGCCATCTGATCGAGAAACATATCTACGGTGAGATTCTGCTGTCTCCTTATGAGGAACGTACGCTGAACCATTTTCTGGAAAAGCTGATGGAGCCGGTACCGGGCTGCAGCTGGAAAATGCGGCTGAAGCTGCGCTATGCGTGTCTGCGCCGTGTGAATACGAAGAAAAAGAAGAGAAAGCACAGCGCTTTCCAGCAAAAATAAGGGTTAGGAAAACAAATGAAAAGAGGGATTTTACCATGAAATTTGTAACATTTAATATTCGCTGTGATTTTGGCCAGGATGGAGCCAATAATTTTATCTACCGTAGACCGCTGATTCTGGAAAAAATCAGACAGGAAAAGCCGGATATCATCGGTTTTCAGGAGGTACTGCCGCATGTGGCTGCCTGGCTGAAGGAAAATCTGACGGAATATTACATTGCCGGATGTGGAAGAGAAAAGGATCTGACCGGTGAGGCAATGATCATTGCCTATCGGAAAGAACGTTTTCAGAGTGTGAGCCTGGAAACCTTCTGGCTGTCACCGACACCGTACGTGCCGGGATCCCGCTATCCGGTACAGAGTATGTGCCCGCGTACTGCGACGGATGTGGTATTTGAGGATATGGAGACCGGAAAAGTGTTCCGCGTCATCAACACCCATCTGGATCACGAGTGCGCCGGGGCGAGAAAGCTTGGCCTGGAGCAGATTCTCGCACATCTGAGAGCAGAGAAAGCATTTGCCGATGTGCCGGTGATTCTTAGCGGCGACTTCAATGCCGAGCCGGACAGCGAAGAGATGAAACCGCTGAGGGAAACTGCCGGTCTTGTGAATGCGACGGAAGGAATCGGCATTACCTTCCACAACTATCATCGCGATGATCCGAATGATCCGCAGTGCTCGATTGACTACATCATTCTCAAAGGGGACTGGGAACTGAAAAAGGTGGAAAAATGGACGGAGCAGAAGGACGGTGTGTGCCTTTCTGATCATTATCCGATCTGTGCGGAACTTATTTAAAATATGGATGCAAGAGGCGGCCGCCGGGAGAAAAAATCTTCTGGCGGCGTTTTTTTACGATAGTTATAGGAAAAACTTATAACAAGTCAAAGAAAAAAGGGAATATACAAACGCCGCATTTTCTGTTATGATAGGTTATGTTATAAAACCTATCAGATTAGTATAGAAAGAAAAATTACGAAATAACAGGAGATTATTCATATGGCAAGAGGAATTGACACAAAATGTATCCATTTAGAAGAGGACGAGGGACAGTGTAGCCACTACGGCGCACTCAGCTACCCGATTTATCAGACCGCAACGTATGCGCATCCGGGCGTAGGACAGAGCACCGGATTTGATTACAGCAGACTGCAGAACCCGACCAGAGAGCATCTGGAGAAGATGGTGGCTGCACTGGAAAACGGCATTGACGCGTTTGCGTTAAGCTCCGGCATGGCAGCGATCTCTCTTCTGATGGAAATGTTCCGCCAGGGCGACCACATCATTGCGGACTCCGATCTGTACGGCGGCAGCATTCGTCTGTTCCGCAACGTCAACGAGAAAAACGGCGTCGAGTTTTCCAGCATCGACTGCTGCCGTGATGACGTGGAGAGCTATGTGAAAGAAAATACAAAAGCAATCTACATCGAAACTCCGACGAACCCGATGATGAACGTAACCGACATCCGAAAGATGGCGGATATTGCAAAACGCTACAACCTGATTCTGATCGTGGACAACACCTTCATGTCCCCGTACTTCCAGAACCCGCTCGATCTCGGCGCAGATGTTGTCATCCACAGCGGCACGAAATACTTAAGCGGCCACAACGATACGCTGGCAGGCTTTATCGTGACAAACCGTGAAGACATTCAGGAAAAACTGCGTTTCCTGATTAAGACAACAGGTGCAGGTCTTGCTCCGTTTGACTGCTGGCTGGTGCTGCGCGGCATGAAAACTTTAGGCATCCGCATGGAAAGATCTCAGGAGAATGCAGAACAGATTGCTGCATGGCTGCAGAAACAGAAGGCGGTTACGAAAGTAATCTATCCGGGACTGCCGGATCATCCGGGCCATGAGATTATGAAAAAACAGGCAAGAGGATTCGGTGCCATGCTGACAATCCAGCTCGAGAGCAAAGAGTTTGCCCTTGCCATTCTGGAAAAGGTAAGAATGATCCGTTTCGCAGAGAGCCTCGGCGGCGTGGAGACACTCGTTACGTATCCGACGACGCAGACACATGCCGATGTGCCGAAGGAAATCCGTGAGCGGAACGGAATTACGGAGAGCACCCTTCGTTTTTCCGTCGGAATTGAAAATATCGAGGACCTGATCGGCGAGCTTGAGAGGGTTTTTGCAGAAATTGAGGAAGAGAAAAATGACGGAAAGAAATCTTGATTTTGACAGAATCATCAACCGAAAAAATACAGACTGTTTAAAATATGACATCGCAGTAAAACGCGGTATGCCAGCCGACGTGCTGCCGCTGTGGGTGGCGGACATGGACTTTGAGACATCCTCCTACATCGAGGATGCGCTGGTAGAGCGTGCGAAAATGGGCATTTACGGCTACAGCGATACGCAGACTCCGTATTTTGAGGCCGTTGCGGGATGGATGAAACGCCATCACAACTGGGAGCCGAAAGAAGAATGGCTGATCAAAACGCCAGGCGTTGTGTTTGCACTTGCGATGGCAGTCAAAGCTTACACCGCGCCTGGGGATGCCGTGCTGATCCAGTCACCGGTTTACTATCCATTTTCGGAAGTCATTTCGGATAACGGCAGAAGAGTTGTCAGCAGCACGCTGGTGCTCGGCGATGATAACCGCTATCACATGGATGTGGCGGATTTCGAGGAGAAGCTGAAAGCTGAAAACGTGAAGCTCTTTTTCCTCTGCAATCCGCACAACCCGGTCGGAAGAGTCTGGACGAAAGAGGAGCTGACGGCGATCGGCGATCTCTGCGTGCAGTACGGCGTGACCGTTGTAAGTGATGAGATCCATGGAGATTTCATTTTTAAAGGCGAGCATCAGGTGTTTGCTGCGATCAAAAAAGAGTACGAGGACATCACGATCACCTGCACCGCGCCGAGTAAGACATTCAATCTGGCAAGTATGATGATGTCAAACATCTTTATCGCCAACCCGGAACTCCGTGCGAAATTCCGGAAACAGCTCGATGCAGCCGGAACGAGCCAGCTTGGTGTGATGGGTCTGGTGGCATGCGAGACGGCATATAATAAGGGCGAGGAGTGGTATGAGGCAATGCTTTCCTATGTGAAGGCAAATGCAGAATTTACAAGGCAGTATGTGGAGGAGCAGCTTCCGGGCGTGAAGATGATCGACCTGGAGGGAACATACCTTGTATGGCTCGATTTTCGCAAGACGGGGCTTTCTGTCGACGAACTGGAAGACCTGATGATCAACAAGGCGAAGCTGTGGCTCGACAGCGGCAAGATCTTCGGAGACTGCGGTCGCGGCTTCCAGCGGATCAACATCGCCTGCCCGCGCGCAATACTGACCGAGGCACTGGAGCGGATTCGGGATGCGATGAAAAGCAGATAAAGCCACATCGATGAGATGCGTAGCATTTTGGAAGTTGGCTCTGAACAGTGACGAAAACATGTTGAAAAGGCGCAGCTTACGGAACATCTTTTTGGGAGATATGATTTTTTTTGTGTCTCCGGTAGAGAAAGAAGAAAGCTGCGCCTCCGCATATCAAAACGAGTACTTTCACCGGAATCTGATATACCGGATACACAGAGGTATAAATGCAATGATATTCTGGCGAAGAAACTTCGCTTTCCTCAGCAGGGCTCGGGCTCCAGGAAAAAGATGCCAGAATTCGAAAATATTTTTTATCAGAAGAAAACTGGCTATAAGGAAGATAAAAATCTGGATTTCCAGGCGTTGTGATTTTCCGTTCCAGCGTCCAGGGTTCTTCCGTGCTGTTCCGAGTCCACAATTCTGCTTTTTCTAATTCAAAAAGATACATCAGTGGATCTGTCTCCAGACGGATAAAGTCTTCTTTCGCAGTTCTTACCTGGGTTATATTTTGAAAATCGAAAACTGTCTGATATAACAAAGAACGATCTGATTTTTCCTGATAGGTGAGTACATTTGCGGCATACAGATCTTGGAAACTTTTTGTCTTTTCAGATCGTTTAAAAAAATAGAAATCGATAGGTTTGGAAGAAGTTTTTCGATACTCGTTTTCTAAACTGGATTCTATTGGCGAAGCATTTTCCGGTACGTTTTCTTTTAAAAAAGAGCACAATACCGTATCGTCATTTTCGAATGCAGTGTCTGCTTTGACTGGAACAGAAAAACAGAATAACAGGGTGAAAAATAAAAATTTGATTTTTTTCATAATGAGTTACCTCTTATTTATGGCTTTATTCAGTTGATGCCGGATTTAAAAGTTTTTTTGAATTAATATATTCAAAATGTTTACCTCCACTTTTTAAGTCATCCACAATGAACTGCATGACGTCATCATCCAGCTTTTCTATTTCCTTTTGTGGCATTCCGGTTTTTAATAGGTATGCTTTGTTGGATAAAACAACATTATTATCTGCCTTTACATTGCAAATTCCCATATTTAAGGACAGAATACAACAAATAAAAAATGCAAGACATGTTTTTAATTTTTTCATGATGAGTGGTCTCCGTTCATAAGTATTGTTGGATGGGTTTTGTTTTTTATTTATCCTTAGATTAGTGCACTATCTGAAAAGTAAATTCGTTCGTTAATATGGATGATAAAATAGAAAATTAATAAAAATACTTGTAATTATTATATAAATATATGAAAAACAAATCAATAGTCAAAAAACATATAAATAAATATATGAATTTGTAAAAAACAACGATTTTGTAAAAAGAATGTAATTTTAGAGAGATATATACGTATAAAAAAATAAAACGTGATTTTAATTTGCAGTGATATGGATTCTATGATATAGTGTGGTAAAGTGATGCTGTGAAAAAAAACAAAACCCCGTCGGCAAACAAGGCGGGCAGCGCAGGAAAGGGGATCATAACAATGTATATTACATGTCTGGATGTAGAAGGAGTACTGGTACCGGAAATCTGGATCGCGTTTGCGGAGGCAAGCGGAATCCCGGAACTTAAAAAAACGACACGCGACGAGCCGGATTACGATAAACTGATGAGATGGAGACTTGGAATCTTAAAAGAGCATGGCCTTGGACTGAAAGAAATTCAGGCTACGATTGAAAAAATTGATCCGCTGCCGGGTGCAAAAGAGTTCCTTGACGAGCTGCGCACCTTCTCCCAGGTGATCCTGATCAGCGACACCTTCACGGAGTTTGCCGCACCGCTGATGAAAAAACTGGGCTATCCGACGCTGTTCTGCAACTCTCTGGAAGTCGCAGACAACGGAGAGATCACAGGTTTTAAGATGAGAGTCGAGCAGTCGAAGCTCACTACCGTAAAAGCACTGCAGTCCATCGGATTTGAGACGATCGCAAGCGGTGATTCCTACAATGACCTTGGCATGATTCAGGCAAGCAAAGCAGGATTTCTGTTCCGCTCGACCGACAAAATCAAAGCCGACTATCCGCAGATTCCGGCGTATGAGACGTATGAGGAGCTGCTTGGTGCGATCAAAAAGGCAATGGAGGAGAAGTAAACAAAAAAGGTGATTTCCGGAGGTTGCGACGAACGGTCAGGAAAACAGAAATATGGGGGTTTTATTACATGAGAAGAAGAATTCAGGTAGAAGCAGAAAAACCACAATTCTGCGTCACAACAGGAATTACATTTGCACAGGCGGATGCCTGGTTTGGAAATACGGTGCAGGATTTGAAGCTGGATTTGATTTACCCACGGGATAACACCAGAAAATATCCGTGTGTGGTATGGATTTGCGGAGGGGCCTGGATCCAGATGGACCGCTCGGCACATCTTGCCTATCTGTCCGTACTGGCACAGCAGGGATTCGTTGTTGCATCGGTAGAATACCGCACAAGCAATGAGGCAAAATTTCCGGCGCCGCTGCAGGATGTGAAAGCAGGAATTCGTTATCTGCGTGCACATGCCGATCGCTTCAACATTGATCCGGACCGCATCGGTGTGATGGGAGAGTCTGCGGGCGGTTATCTGACCTGTATGGCAGCGCTTGCGACAGATCCCGTTTATGATGTGGGAGAAAATCTGGAATATTCCAGTGCCGTACAGGCCGCCTGCCCGTGGTACCCGCCGACCGATTTCCGCGGATTCCCGTACAGTGATCCGGAGCAGTGTGCGGCATCTCCGGAATCCCTTCTGATGGGCAAAAACGTGATGCGCCATCCGGAAGAAGCACTCGCGTGCTGTCCGGTCAGCTTCGTGACAAAAGCCGCACCGCCGTTTCTGATCATCCACGGAGAGGATGACCATACCGTTCCGTTCGGACAGGGAGAGGAACTGCACGACGAACTGGAAAAAGCGGGATGTGACGTCACACTGCTTTCGATCGAGGATGCCGATCACGCAGATCTCCATTTCTTCCAGAAGGAAGTGTGGGACGAAATCTGTGCATTCTTCCGCGCAAAACTGTAAAAGAAAAAAAGCAGAACGAAAATGAAGTGAAATGCTCCCTTCTGAACAGACAGGTGAAAGAAGAAAAACTTGTCATTTAGGAAGGAGCATTTCACTTTCAACATTTTGTTCTATAATAGGAAAGTTCGACATTCGTCGAACTCTTGATAAAAAGAGCCCGCACAAAAGCGGGCATAGAAAACAGACGATAGATTAAAAGAAGTCGATGTAAAAACCTTCTTCAAATTCATCGTCATCGAGGTCATCATCCTCAGTAAGAAAATAGTGCATATCCAAAAGGTCAGAGTCTGTCATGTTTTTGACCAGATTGGATGTCATTCCCTCTGGAGGATTCTTGCTGTATTTTTGTCTGAGTTCCTCTATAAGCTTTGCATCCATGGTTTAAATTCCTCCCTGTCTGTTAATAAGTCCAGTATGATACAGACAGGCAGAAAAATCAAGCAGAGCGGCATTTAGCTTTTGCCATGGCCCTTTCGTAAAGTTCTTGAAGAGGAACTCGTTTATGATTGTGATAGATTTCTACGAAAAGCATTTCTTTTTTGCAATGAGGACAATACAAGGGATCGTAACCAAAAGATAACAGGATGTCCTGCCTCCATTTGGTAAAACTTCTTATAAGAGCATGTTTCGATTTATGGACAGTACGATGAAGTTTTTTATCTATTTCGCGGTGTCTGGAATAGAGACCGTAATAACAACGGATCATCTTGAAATGTTTTTCAGGGATATGCTGAATAAGAAGCCTGATGAAATCTATTGCAGGGAGAGTACGTCTGATATAAGCATTGTCTTCATGACGGTTATAGTGAAAAGTAACATTTTCACCATCGTAAGAATCAATACGTTTTAAAGCAATAACAGGACGTCCGAGATAACGTCCAATATATTTTGTAACAGCATCAGGGTCGCAGAGATCTGGTTTTGCATAAACATAAAAACCATTCTTATCTTTATGATAAATGTGGGATTTTAGCTTTTTAAAGGAAGGGCCGATATGCTGTTCCATTTCATTGAGAAGAGCAGTCTGGAAGGCATTGCGCAGATAAGTGTAATTGAAATGTTTGACTGGCCGCGAAAATCCTTTATCGGAATAACCACCTTCTGAAAGAAGGCAGTGGATATGCGGATTCCATTCAAGAGGACGTCCAAAAGTGTGAAGCACACAAATAAATCCCGGAACAAAGTTCTGAGATTTGTTCATCTTATAAAACATGCGAAAGATGACGCTTCGGACAGCCTGAAAAAGACAGTTTAGAAGAGAACGATCTTTTAGAAAGAAAAGGCGCAGTTCCTCGTCAATGGTAAAAACACAATGACGATGGATACAGTTGACAAGTTTAAAAGACATACTGGCAGAGCGTTCCTGAGAATATTTCACGCCACAGGTAGGACAGAAACGGCTGTGACAACGAAAAGGAACAAATTTCATGTTGTGACAATCTGGACAGATATACATGGCACCACCAAAAGAAGGATCACCGCAGTTGATCATTTTTTCGATATTATCCAGTTCAGATGTTCTGGGATGTAAACTATATTTAATTTCCTCATAATAGTCAGTAAAGATTTTTTGTAAGATATTCATAGGATTATTATGAGGGATAATAAGAAAAGCAGGAAATTAAAATGAGAATATTACAAGTTGTAAATGATATGCATCGTAAGCGATGTATAATCGCACGGTTTGTCGCCACCGACTTTTCATGAGATAATCACTTCAGGAGTGAGTATCTCTCTGGATCAGCTGCATTTGTAGTTGGAGCCGTTTGCTCTAACTGTGATTGATTCCGGTTGAATTCACTCTGAATAACCTTTAGGAGTGAATTACTATGAGTTCAAAAAGACTGCACTACTATGATGAAAAGTGGCTGGACCTGATTAGCGAATGCCGGTCAAGCGGGCTCTCTGACAAGGACTGGTGCATGGAGCACCAAATCGGAATCAGTACTTTTTATTACCATGTCAAACGACTTCGCAATAAAGCATGCAGTATTCCACCAGCTGCTGTCGGTGCCGTGATTCCCTGCCAGAAGCAGGAAGTTGTGGAACTGAATTTCAATCCTGTATCTGAATTACCAATGAATTGTAGTTCAGAAGAGATTACTGCAACTGCTATTAAAATCTCAATGCATGGGATTCAGATTGAAATCACCAATGCTGCGGCAGAGTCTACAATCGTTCAAACACTAACGGCTCTGCAAAAGTTATGTTAGGCGACCTGTCCGGTGTTTCCAAGATTTTTGTAATCACCGGCCGCACTGATAGGAGAAAGACTTCTGATAATACCATCCGGGATCTGCGCCAGACCATTGTAAATCTGGAAGAAACCATTGCCGAACATGAGGCTTATCTTGCCGCATTAAAGGAACATCGCGGAAA
>ERZ780195.2180-NODE-2180-length-13922-cov-2.672604_pt1 | contig 13922 bp, 20 predicted proteins | sample MGYA00511017_ERZ780195 | MGnify/ENA primary metagenome ERZ780195 (study PRJEB29588, sample SAMEA2159974) | human gut metagenome | biome: human gut; feature: human-associated habitat; material: faeces | place: Denmark | collected 2008/2010 ...
AGTATACAAAATTATAACTATACAAAAAGCGTAATTTCGCAAGGGTTTGAAGTTGAACACTTATTGATTACTTACCGAAATGAAATTGTTAAGCAATCTATTATTCTGTTTTTTATTTTAGTTCTCTGTATGTTTAATTTATTTATGTTGATTTACATAAATAAAAATGATATAACTACTATATCGCAATCTTTTTCTGAAAGCCGTCAGAAAAAAGCCGAAGAGAAAAAGCAACAGCAGATACAGGAGCTTGAAGAAAAACTCAACCAACTAAAAAAGGACGATAAATAATCGTCCTTTTCTTATATTATTATGTACATTTGATTTAGCGTATCTACGTTGCTATTCTTTTGCAAAAACTTAAATCCATGCCGTTCGTAATACTTAATCATGCAATCTTTGCAATCTAAATAAACTAATTTTCCACCAACATAATATTGCGCGTTTTTAATAAGCTGGATTGCCTGCTGTAATAACTCTTTCCCAACGCCTTTTTCCGTACTATCATCTCTTGCTAATTGCCCTATAAGATACGCAGGTATAGTTTCATCACTTTTACCTGAGATAGTTTTTCTGCGCCTTTTGGGAATTGAACTGCTAAATTTAAATGCTTTTAAAGCTAATGAAAAATATCCTTTTATTTTCCCGCTTTTATCATCTATCGAAAGATAAGTTGCTGCTTGATTATCTTTTTCAAACGGTATGGCGTTTATTTGCAAAAAATTTTGAACATCAAAATCTTTTTCGCATTTAAAACGAGATAAAGCCTTACGTAATAAGGCTTCATCTATATCACTTTCTAAAATTGCTTTTAGCGGGATAACCATTTCTTGACAAATTCCTTTTCTTTAGTATTGTCAACGGAAGGTTTTATATCGCTAAAAGCTCTTTTGTCTTTTGCCATTGCTTCTTTTATTTCCGCAATTTTCTTTTTGTCGCGAATTACTACGACATCTTGTTTAAGAGACACAGTAGCCATATTCACACCTCCTTGTTTTGTGTATTTAGTATATCACGCTTTGTTTAATTTTTCAACTATTTATAAAAAAAATTTATAAAAATAAAGTTAACTACATATTATTCTGTTTCTTTCCCTTATATCCTATACCTCACTATATGAAATTTCAAGTGTTTTATGCGCGTATTTTATTATTGCGTAGTCCCTCTTCTTCCCTGTACGCCAGCTCTTTCATTCTGCATATTGATAGAAACGTTTTCGACGGTTTGTTGAGTATCGATAGTCCGTTGTTTTTGGGCAATCGAAATTGCGCTATTAAATACAGAAGTTACGGCGCCGATTGCAACGAGAGGAAAATTCCCCGTAGCAAGACCTATTCCCAATGCCACGGTGGTGTTTAAGGCTTTTTTCCCGAAATTATAAACTGTTTGCATTCTTTGTTCCATTTCGCGGGCACCCGTTCTCAATTCCACCTGATTTATTTCGTAAGTAATAAGATTGTCGGCAGTAGACGAAACGGCAGAATAGGATACCAAGCCTTTCAAGCCTTTTTCAAGGCTGTTATTCCATTTTTCCCGATATTTCTCTTCGTCGGTCTTTTTAGAGCCTGCAACAGGGCTTTTAGAGCCGCCCTCCGTTTTAATTATGATAGTTGTTACATATTTTCCCGTATCAGGCATTTTCCCCCTCCTGCACAATCGTTATTTCGGTAAAAGAACTTCCCGCACTTACGGGGCGCGTAGAGATAAAGTAGGCGCTGTAAGTATCCGTTGCTTCGTCATAAACCATATCCTCCTGCCGCGGCATTTTTACAATCTGCGATCCGCCCGAAGCCTCGGCTATTTCTCCCGCAAAGTAATAAATGCAATCGGATTGCGTAACCAATACGGCAGGGTTATCGCTTGTCAGCCTTATCTTTGCGACAAAGAACGAAGCGGGGTAATTCATCATTTCAACATTGTCCGCTACTTCGATCAATGGCATTGTCAGCCCTGCAATTTCAACGCCCGAAATACTTGCGCTTATATCTTTCTGTGTCATTAAAAATATTTTTTCATCAACCCCGCCCCAATTTACCTTGACGAAATGCGCCGTATTCGGCGCGCCGTTCAGTAAATACGAAAGGAACTGCGCGGTAACTTCGTTCGTCGTACTGGGGATAGTGCAATCTATCGAAAACGCCGTCGAAGTTACTATGTTTTTTGCAGTTGAATTTCCCGCATAAATATCGGTTGACACCGTAGCTGCGCGAGAGGGATTAGCTGTTTCAAAGTTGATAGGAACGCCGTCAAACTGAATGGTTATATCCCTTGAATTTATCCCGTTTTCGCCGTAAAGCATTGTAATATATACGGATAAACCATAGCTTTTGCCCAGAGGCGAATCGATACCCGGTATCCCGCTAATTGCCGTACCGTAAGCCATACTTACACGATACGTAACGCCATTGTCCGTCAAGCCAAAAACTTTGTTGGCGTCAAAGTAATTATCCAGTAATTTTCGTATGTATTTTACGAACTTATATCCGCCTCTCTGCGCGGTATCCGGCGTTGTCCTGGGAACAAGCTGCGGAATTTTAAATTCAAGCGTCATAGACTGCATTCCGAGCACGAGGCCGCCGCTTGCGGTAGTATTTGCGCTTGATGTAGCGGTCAAACTGCCAAGCAATGTGTACTGAACAGAATTTCCCGTTCTTTCAGGCGGAATATACTCGCCTAAATCGCTCCATATTTTGAATTGAAGATTTTTATCCGTCAATGCGGCGTTCAAGCCTGTTTCAAACATTTCCGCTATCGTGCTTAATTCAATCATTTTTTCTCTCCCAAATTTTCTGCGAGTTCGATTTCCCCGCCCAATTTCCTCGCTATTCGTTCGTTTAATTCTTTTACAAATTTATCCCACCAACCCTCGTTCGGGTTTTGTTTCCCTCTCCAATATGGCGAAAGCCACGGCTCATTCGTATAGACGACGTATGGCGCGATTTTTTCATTCATCCAAATTTTAATATGGATCTCGTTTTCTTTGTAAATGACATCTTTTCGCAATGAATTAAAAGCCATATTCCCCGTGCTTGTTTTTCCTCTTGTGCGAGGGTTAGGAACGAAATACGGCCGCATTTCTTCCACCGTTTCGAGGACGATGTTTTTCACCTCTTCCGCCGTCATTTCACACCCCAGGGGTTATCCCGTTTCACAAGCCGAAGAACGTATTCTATCCCAGCACTACAATTACCGAGCCTGAAGACCTGTTGCGGCGCCGTATTGTAGTCCTTGACTATATCTTCGATTACATACATTTCGCCGCTTTGAAGCACTACACAACCGCCAACCTTAAAGCCGACGTTCGTATTCGTTCGGATTGCCGTCGTGGTAGAATCGAAACTTTGCACCGTCGAAAACAATGTGCGATATGTGGTGCTGTGCGGGTTTTCGAACTTATACCGAACAGCTTTTCGGACGGGGTGTTTCCCTTCTTCGAACTCTTCGTCGTAATAACTGCCCGTAAAGGTAAACTTGCTTTTCGTCGGGTTCAATATATCTCTAATATCCATCAACAAATACCGCAGTATAGAATACTGTGTCCTCCTAATTCGGGCAAACAAGTGTTCAATGTATCTTCACAATCCACGCAAACGCTTGATTTTATCGCTTCGTCTTTTTTCGGCAGTAATCCCAGATCGCCGTTTATCCACATATAAAGAGCCTGGGACTGCAACGCTTCGAAGATAATATCTCTCATTTTAGGGATAGTTGCGATCAAGTAATCTTGTTCTTTATTGTCGTAGTTATGTTTATGGATAAAATTATAAACTCTACGGCTTACGCGTTTTCTAAAAGATCGGTTTACCGTTGCGGAATAAGGCGTATCGTCTAATTCATCCCTCACATTTATTCCGTTTTCCAAAAGAGCGTCGTTTGTCAAGATATATTGACACAAGACTTCATCGAACTCCATTTTTTCGTCGTTGTAAGGATATTTCGTCATAATTCTCTCCTGATAAATTTTATAATGGAAAGGGGTTTGACAGGCTCAAGCCCCTTAAAAAGCCTACAAGGAGATTACGCTTTAATGGTATACGTAAACGTAGTGATGTTCGAGGGAACATAACCGGCCTTAACCGCAAACGCCTTGATGGTCGTAGCAGCCGATATAGTGATTTGTTCGGTGTATTTCGTCGAAGCCGAGGTCGGGTCGGTCCCGTCCGTGGTGTAATAGATTTCTGCGCCGCTCGTTGCGGAAGTTAACGTAACTTTAGAGCTCGTAGCGACCGCCCCGCTTTTCGGGTTAGCCTGTACGTCAACGACCTGCGGCAATCCCGATTTGATGTTATCGCCGTTCGGACGAGGCACGGAAGCAATTTGTTTATATCCGATAATGGTTTCGTTCTCGTCGTAGATAGGCACGGAAATCTTATCTTCCGCATTTGCCTCCTTCGGAGCGACGGGATATCTTCTCACATCCGCCGAAAGTCCCAGCGTGGTCGTGAGATAATCGTTCGTCAAAGTCGATTTGCCGATTACATACGATTTACGGAACGCTTCGTGTCCCCACATATTGAGAGGCTGCGCGAGCGAACCTCTGACCATCTGCGCGTCGATGACTTTCACGCCAAGGTCTACGCCCGTCGCTTTCGCCGTCGCGTCGAAAGATACGGCGATTGCATCCACGTTATCCAAAGCCCCCGCGGGAAGTTTGCCGTATTTTTCCGCGAGCGTCCAAATATAATCGGGCGCGCTCTGATAATGGAACTGCATCGCATAGCCTTTATATCCCGTACCGACGAAGTTTCTGTCTGCCATTCTGACGTCGAGGTCGTAATTTTTCAGCATTTCCTGCGCCATATCGCCGCCGAGCATGATCACGCCGGATTTTCTGCTGAAAAGATTGTTGATAAATCTCGGACGGCCGATAATCGTGCGCCCTTCCGTCGGGAAAGTCAACGCAGACCTCGCGGGATCGCCGTTATCGAGCAAAGCGTTCAGATTGTTGATAAGATCGGCATATGCATTTTCCTGCGTCAAATCCCCTTCGTTTACGAGGTTATTGCCGTCATTGAGCGAACGGAAAAACGCGTAAAGGATAATTTCCGCAAGCGTGGACGCCGATCTGTCCATAGCGACGCGGTTCGAATACGCCGCAATCTTTTTCGCCATGATATCCATCGGTATATATTCTCTCGACAAGTCGGGGAATATCATCATCTGATCGTTGACCTGGTTGAGATAAACGATAAACTCGTCATTTGCAGGCATAAGCGGCGGATTAATGTTAATAGCCCCGCCGTTACCGTCCGTACCTTCACGACCGCCGAAAGAGGTAGTACGCGAATTGAAGGGCAAAAGCGAATCGAGCATTACTCTGACCGCGCCGTTTCTCGTCGGGGAAGTAGTATAAGCGCCCGTTACCGACTGCCCTTCCCTGAAAATTTCCTGAATGTAGATCGCTTCCGCAATTACACGGGAAAGTTCTACATTCACCATAGTGCCGTCAAGATAAAATCTGCCGTTTGCATCTTCCTGCGTAGCTCCCAAGCCAAGGAGCGCCGACGTCGTGAATTTGCTTGCGACGCCATAAGTGTTAATTACGTTCATTTTTTAATTCCTCCGTTTAGTTATAAATTTTTTCGATTTTGGAAAGCTCTTTCGCTTCCGCTTCACTTGCTTCCGTTGCGGATCTGTCCCTTTCGCCAAAGGCTTTCTGTACCTCTGAAGCTATCATCGGGACGACCGCGTCTTTTACGGCTTCCGCCACGGCGCTGCGGATTAATTCCTTTATATCCTCCGCGCGTTCTTCATGCCGTTCTTCGTGTGTTTCGCTCTTCTCTTCGCGTTCTTTGTCCGCTTTTTCCGCACCTTCCGATTCGTCTATCCGATCTTTCGCCGTCTGACTGTTTTCATTGCCGCTCTCACGTTCCTGTGCGGCAACGCTTTCGTCTATCCGATCTCGTTCGGTCTGGGAATCTTCGCCTTTTTCGGCAATGTCCTTCTTTGCCTTTTCGATTTCCTTTTCGTCAACCGTCATTTCACCTTCTCCTTTTTCTTTTTTCTTTCGCCAACCAAACATTTGATTGTCCTCCTTTTTGGGTATAAAAAAAGCAGGGCGATTCCGCTCTGCCTGTTTTATAAAACTTTTGTTCTCGACGGGTAGTAAGCCCGTTGATGTTTCATCGAGTACCTTATATACGCATTATTCCATTCTTGCGCCTTTTTAAGTGCTGCATTATACCGTTCTTTGTTTACGCCTTTATTTTCTACAGCCTCGATTTTCCATTTAATAACATTCCTTTCCAGTTGCCGCTGTTTCAATGTTATAGCGTATTGTCTACGTTCTTCTGCCGCATTCGGTTTAGGAAAAGTATATCCCGACTTATACGGAACAAGATAGTGGCGGCAATTAAAGCCGAGCAAGCCGTTTTTATAGGTTTTCCCCGCCTTTGTCGTATAAAATATGTCCGTTGCGGTTTCTAACGGCACGTAGTTTCTTCCGTCGATCTCCGTTCCGTGTGACGTTTTCCCGTCGAGAAGATTGCCGTTCACCCTTATTTCCGCGTTTTCGTCCTCGGTTACGATTATCGACGCGCCGTTATCAATCGCTTCGCGGATAAAATACGCGCCCCCTGCCACGGCGCGCAACGCGCCGAACAGTCTGCATGCGTCGATGCTATGACAAGTTTAACGCCTTGCGCCTTTAAGCTCGTTATCTGCTCTAAATGGTCGTTATATCTGACTTCCATTTCCGCACGGTTCCGCAAACTGTTTCTGCCGCTTACATCGTCGGGATCGAGCGCGAACTGCTTTGAAAGCCTGTCGATTACAGGCGCAATGTTTTCGTTTATGTAATCTTGCGAATATTTTTGTAAAGGTACTCCGTATAAATTAATTTTCGGTATGCCGTGATATTCCAACGTTCGCCGCGCCATCGCCTTTACAGGCGCCGAAACAGTTCTGTCGTTAAGCTTTTGCAACGAAAGCAATATAGCAATGCTTACACCGCTTATACGCCTTATTTCGGCATATTGGCGGGAATAGAAATTTAACAGGCTCCTTATTGCCGCATTTCTTAACGCCGGAATAACGATATTTTGCACGGCCTCCCGTATAATCTTTTTTACCTTTTCGTCTAAGGCGGTCTTGGGTGTTTGTTTAAAATATTCATCCTTGACTGTTCTCCTTATTTCTGTTTCCGCTTCCTCCAGCGCTATCGCCTGCATATTCAGCGGCCTGTTCGCTATTATCATTGTTCTCTCCGAAATAATCGCGTTCGTCAAACATTATCTGATTTTTCTTTTGCTCTTCTTCTATCTCTAAAGCAAGCTTTTCCACATCTTCCTCGCGCAAATCCGTCCACCTGCGTCTAAGATATTCGCGGAGCGGCAACGTCCCCGCCTGATAGTCCTGCATAAGTTCCTGGTTTTCCCTTGCGCTGTTTGCCGCGGCTCTGCCCCACTGAATATCGACGTCTTCGGAATATCCGTAAAAGTAAGCCACATCCGCCAACATTTCGTTTATTGCCGTATTCGCTAACGCTCTCTTATTATTCACGCTGTTTTCCGTGGTGTTGCCTTCCTGGACTATTTCGTCATCGGTCTTTGTTCCGCTCGTATGCCCGTTTAGATGATTTGCCAAATCCGACGAAGAAAGCCCGACTTTCGCCGCAAGCAGCTCTAAATCGGCGTCGCGGATGTATTTATGTACATCACCTCTTAAATCGGGCTGAATAAACGTCGGCTGAACCTTGTCCCCGTTAATATTGTTGTCGGGAATTTCAGTGTAAAACGTATCGTCCAGCGGCGCCTTGTTAAAATTGACGGCCTCTTTGAACGACATGCCGTCCGCCAGCGTTCCGGGTTGATTAATAAGCCTTGTTATCCCGAACTGTTTGGGGATGAGCGTCCGCCCGCGGCCGAGATACTGATCGACCTGCGACTGCGTGTAGTTGTAATCTATCGAATAAAGTATGTCAAGCGCCGTATGGAGCGTACTGTCGGAATATCCCGGTAAATCCTGTAACGCCACGGCAACCGACTTGTTCCGCACGTTGTAACAGCCGAGATTTTTCATTTTTTCAGGCATTTTATACCATATACCGGGCTTTAAATCGCCGTAACAATATTGCCATTGCGATAAAATTTCAAGAGGTACGGCTTTTAACTCTCCCCCGTTCCAAGTCGGCGCGGTAACGAGCGTGCCGTTCGCCAGCTCTACTTTCCAATACGGTTTGCCTTTGTGCATTACGCGGATTTCCCTGACGTAATAAACCGTTTCCCCTGCGATAAACCTGTTCAATAGCAGGATTTGCGAAATTTTCTTCGTTCTGCCGATCTGAAATACAGCCCTGTTGATAGGATACACGCTCGGATATAAGTCCCCGCCAACAGGCGTGTTGACAAGTATTGAGTTTCCGCCCGAGTTTGAGAAAAAAAACATCTTGTTTAATGTGTTTACAAGGTCATTGTCCTCCCCCCACTGCTCCATCATTTCTTTCGTAACAGGATCATTCGAATGAATGCGAAAACCTCCCGACATGCATTTTTTCGTCATAATGTCGCAAACCGTGTATCCCATGCCCGTTGAAAAGAAATCGGAAGAGTGAAGCTGCAGCACAAACCCTTGCGCCCACTGTTGCCATTGTCTTATAAACGCTTGATAATACGTCTTATATCCCGCAGGAATAAGATCTATGTAAACGCTGTCGTTAACGATGTTTTGACAATTTTGCCAACGAGCCTTGAAGAGCGGCGCAAATATCTTTCTCGACGGCGCATTTATTAATGCTGTATTAGCCATTTATCCTCCTTCTGCCGTTATTTATAGCGGCATATTGTAATATAATTTCGTCGCATATTCGAGACTGTCTATCGTATCGTCCCGTTGCTGTTTCTTTATGTCCCCTGTTTTCTCGTCGAACACATAATTTTCAATGTCCTTTACGAGCTGTTCAGTCGTTACATTGTTGTCCATATGGAAAAACAAGATATTTTCCGATAACATTGACCGAACGCGCTTAATATCGCCCATAACGCTTTTGTTCGTAACAAGATAGGTATCTTCCCCTGCATCTTCGTTAAATTGCAATCTAAGCATTTGGCCGCCTTCCGCGCATTCGAAAATCCACCGTCGAGGCACATAGCGCAGAAACGCAAATTTTCCCAGCGTTTCCGTAAGAAACTTTACGAGTAATCTCGAAGTCTGCGCCGGGGATTGCTGCCCTATCTTCTGCGGATCTATCTCCAAGCAGTCCAACACTACGGCAATCCCGCTCGCAAAGATTGCAAGCACTGTAACGCAGGTGCTATCGTTGACCGTGCCTTCGTCCAGCCCGAAAATCACCTCGATCACTCTGTCATTCGGTCTTTCGGCCAACAGCTTGTAAACGTTTACGCAGTGCTTTTCCCGCCTGAACTGCGGATAAACCATGCCTTTGAAATTTACAGGTTCGCCTAAATACCAATACCGATAGTATTCCGGATCGTCTTTCTTGAACTTCTCGATAATCTCGATGACTTTACTGTTCAGTATTCCTTTGATATCCAACCATGTAGCAAAAATTTTAGTAGCCCCGTTTGTTACTTTATCCCCGAAAAACTTAAATGACCAATGCGAACGCGTCATCGGCGGATTATATGCATACACCATTTTCCCGTAAGGCAATAAAAAACGCGCGGCAGTGCTCTCCCACGCGGTGATATGGTTATAATGCTTGACCTGGTCGGCTTCGTCTAATATACACATCGCAAGCGTTTTTGTAAGCGGCGTAAATCCCTTCGTCGCAGTTAAATCATCGTCGGTTTTTCCGTTTATTCCCGAAAAATAACATATAGCCCCTGTCAATGTGCATGTAATTTGTATAGGGCTTAACGACCAAGAAAAATACCGCTCAACCTCCATCAGTTGAACGGTACTTATAAAGCTACTGAATATTGTCTGGCGAATATCTCCCGTTTCCGCCCTGCAATACCAAATATTATTTAATCGGCTTTTCAGCATGAAACTAATAGCGGCGATCTCGTTACTCGTCGTTTTTGCAGAACATCGTCCCGACGGTTCTACGATCTCACTTATCTTAGGATCAAATAAAGGCGCATACTTTTCACATACATCAACCATCTTTATTTTCTCCCGAAGTATCTTTCAGGTTTATTACCAAATTTATTTTTTCCTGTTCATTTGGAATTTTATCCACGTCTTTAAATGCCTCCGTCAACGCTTTGATTAAAGCCACGTTTTCTTTCACCGAAGCCTTTTCGATTTTATTCTGGATACTCTTCAAAGCGTCGTCTAAAAGACTTTGCGCCAAGCCTAATCTGCTGTTAAGGTATTGCGCCATTGAAAGCGTGTTTTCTTCAATTTGTTTTTTGAAACTTTCTGAAACTTTTTCGTCGTTCAATATCTTCGATATTGCCGTGTGAGATACTTGAAACTTTTTCGCAAGGCTCGCTTTACTTTCTCCGCTTAAATATTCCGCTTTTATCTGCTTGCGCTGTCTGTCCGTTAACTTCACATATACCACCTCATTTTGAATATAAAAAAGCGCAACAGATTAACTGCTACGCTTTAAAACTCCATTTTGACTACCGTTCAGGATTACACCATACTCAAACCCATATTCAAAAACATGCTCAAACTACTTAATTGTTATAAATTTCTTCCGATTTACTTATTTTAAATTCTTTCTCTTCCTTTTTTTCGTCCCTTATAATATCTGATGGCATAAACGCCGGATTGTTTCTCAATGCCGCATATAATTCTGGTTCTTCACGTTTTAATCGCTCTATTTCTTCTTTACCAAAAGTTTCTATTAACGGCTCTTCTCCTAACAGAAAATCTTCATCGTTGATTTTTTTCATTCTCCTAATACTCCTTTTATCATTTTTTCTATATTGGCCGGTAATTTTTCTTTTCCGATTTTATACATTGTAAAACATTCTGCAAAAAATTCATCGGGATTTTTTGCCGCATATGCCGATACTTTTTTTATGTCCCCGTTTTTTAAACTTTCGTTGAAACAATTGTTTATAAGTTCATTTTTGCCTTTCGTGTTTACAACCGTATTTCCCGCACTTATAAATCCGAATTTCTGACCTGCCAATACATGCCCCATCTCGTGCGTTATAACACACTTTACTTCTTCGCCTTTATAAATCACGTTATGGCGGTTATACTCGGCTTGTTTTTTTAAATCTTTTAACCTTTCTTCAAGTTTTTCCCTCTTTGCGACGTCTTTCTCTTCTCTAATTAAACGCTCTGTATAGGTAATCGATTCTTGATTGTTTTTGTTAAAATCTTCTGTACATATTCTATAAGCGGCATTCGGATTCCGTAATATTCTACTTCCGATATTCACAATGCTTGAATTTGCACTTGCCATTGTTCCGTTCGCTAAGTTTTTAACGCGTTCATAACTCAACTTTTTTAAGCCATATTCTTCCATTATCCCGTTGATTGCGTCGACAGCGTCTTTTAGCGCGGCAGTATTCCCCACCCCAGTAAACATGACATTCGCGGCGTATTTTTCTGCAGCTCTTTTTATGGTTTCTATATTTTCCCCGCTCTCTTTCAATGCTTTATTTTTTTCTGTGATCTCTTTCTTATCCTCTTCCGTCCGCTTCCATCGTTTGCTTTCCATTAAATTCAGTTGGGACACTAATTCCCACGCTTGAGAGGGCGTTAAGCCGGAAGTATTTACTCCTGCACCCTGCAATAGGCCGTAAGCTATTGCATTCTTATTTCCGCCACCACCACTTTCTATTTCTTCATCTTTTTCTCTTGCTTTAATTTCCGCCATAATGATACCACCTTTCTTTTATTCTGTCAATAAAGAAAAGCGATACCTCTCGGCACCGCTTTTCACACTCTTTCACGATACCATTATAACACAGTTATTTAGCCAAAAAGTCGCAACTTTTGCGACTTTTCAAAGTTTTTTACGCACAGTTGCTTAATAATCGGTATTCCTGCGCCCACATCAACGCTACCAGCAGTATCTCTTCCCGCCACCGAAAAAACGTTGCTCTGTCGATATGTAGCTCTCTCGAAACGACGTTTACTTCCTTGTGTTCGAAATACCTCGCATTTATAAGCTTGTCCTTATGCTCCCCGTAAAACCGTTCCAAGGTTTTTTCCACCACCTTGCACCACTTGTATCGCTCCGTATTCGCGTCCAACAGCCGAATAATGGAATCCTCCGTACAGTTTATTCCCGAAGATTTCACGGGGATTTTATCGTAATTCGTCGTCAAATGCTTACTTGCAATGCAGTTCAAAGTTTCGCAAATAGAAATATTTCTATTCTTTTTATACTCGTAAAACGCGCTTTCAAGTTTTTTTCTCGTTTCTTTCGTCATTATTTCCCTCCCGTAATTTTCTCCCAGTCTATCGGAATTTCCATAAATACCACTTCTCCGTCTATGTACCAGCTTTCCACCGTCATAAACGGCGTCGGTTTCATTTCAGTCATATTCTATCTTAAAACCTCCGATTGTTTGAAAACCGCCGAAGATAAGCCCTTCGTTTGTTTCCTCCTTGTAACTAAAATCTATGTCCCGCGACATACAGTAAGGTTTTACTTGTTTTTAAAGCCATTCGTAAGTCAACTCGCCTTTGCATTCTTTTACGAAATTTACATTCGAGTGCCCCACTCTTTCAAAATAAATTTTCATTCTTTCACCTCCGCCTTAAGTTCTTTTTCTGCCTGTCTTAAAAATTCAGGCACGGTATATTCGCCGGCGAGAATACTTACATCTTCGGGAAGATACCCGAGTTTTGCAATATATTTTATCGCTAAAGATTTCACTGCCCTCTCAGCTACTTCCGCGCGGTGTTCAAGTTCTTCCGCATTCTCTTCCAACTTAGCGAGATGTTCAACAATGTCCGCCGTACTCCCCGCCATATATCTCGGGTCTAATACCGCTTTTCCGTTTTCCATCCGCATTGTAAATCTTCTTCCGCTCATTTAAAATCCTCCAAATCAAATATAGTTTCGCCCTGCGGTAATTCGTCATATAGCCAAAAGTCAAAATATTCGCGGCCGTTTTTTAAGCCGTATTTATTTTTCAGTCCCTGCGCGTTTCTAAGCTCGATTATCTTATCACAAAGTCGTATATACATTTTTTCGTATGCCGGCCAGCGTTTTAATTCTTCTATGCGGCGCTTCCCCGCCATAGGGCAGCCGATACAGCCCACGCGGCAAAAGCCTTGCTCATACAGCGGGTTTATCTCTATCTTTTCAGCCCGGATATATTCCCAAAGATAATTATCCGCCCAATACGCTAAAGGATTGATGAATAAATAGTTTTTTGTGAAACAAGCGTCGGTTTGCTTAACTTCGTCTGTATTGTCAAAATGGAAATGCTGTGTGTCTGAATAATCCGTACGATCCAACATTTCAATTGAATCTCGAAATTTCGCCCGCCTTGTACTTTCGGCTTTTCGCACGCCGAACGAATGCACGGCGAATTTCAGTTCGGGAATATCTCGTTCTTTTAGCGAGCTGCAACAAAATCTCATATTCCGCGTCGGCAAAAATTTTTTGTGTAAGCATAACCGCCAAAACGATTGATCCGGATAGTAGATTTTACAGGGGATTCCCTGCTCTGTCCATTCGGCGAATTTTTTCCGAATGTAATATACCGTTTCGGGTGCGTCAATCGTGGTATGATTATGCCTTATCATAAATTTCACGCCGGCGCGGCGGAAGAGAGAAACGAGAACGTCGCTGTCCTTGCCGCCCGAATATCCTACGATATACCCGCGGGGATTGCGTTGTAATGCTATTGGTTCAAACTCTTTTATAAGGCGGAGGCTCTGTTCGAGCATTCCCGCGCTCGTGCCGTCGAACACCGACGGCTGGTAATATGCGTCCATTCTTCCTCCTCAAAACTGCAAGTCGTCGTCCTCTATAGGCTCTAATTCAGGCCTAGTCTTTTTTACTCTCGTTACCTCTTCGGGCTCTATATCCTTTTTCT
>ERZ780195.2185-NODE-2185-length-13893-cov-4.633401_pt1 | contig 13893 bp, 10 predicted proteins | sample MGYA00511017_ERZ780195 | MGnify/ENA primary metagenome ERZ780195 (study PRJEB29588, sample SAMEA2159974) | human gut metagenome | biome: human gut; feature: human-associated habitat; material: faeces | place: Denmark | collected 2008/2010 ...
GAAGTTTACCATTGGTGAACTCAACTTCGATTCTGGTCGATACCGTGAGCTTGTCCACCTTGTAGGTCGTGACCGCGCCGACGGATTTGCCATCCACCTTGACGTCCTTCACGCGGTAGCCCTTGTCAGGTTTGAACGTGAATGTCACAGACTTGCCAATATCCGAGAGCTTCAGCTTCGGTTCAACCGTGCCGTGCCTGCCGATCGTTACGATCTTGCCGAGAAGCTGCTCAACGTAGCGTTCCGGCGTGATGTCCGCTGCACGGAGCCAGCCGTTGTAGTAAGTTCCGTTGCCGAGCGAGGGATGCTGCGAATCGCCCGGCCAATCGGAGACTTCGTGACTGTAGTCGTTGACATAGTGCCAAACAACCATATCACCATCCTTCAGTTCCTGTTCTTTCAGACCATAATTCGGGTGGGAGCCATTGATTGTGTACATCCAGCCAGAGTTCTTGCCGTTGGTGAACTCGCTGAGCGCGTATCCGCCGAGGCAGGACGGGGCGTAGATCGTCTTCACATAGTTGCTCTCTGCACCGATGGAAGTCAGGCCAGCATCGCTCAACGCTTCTGTAAACAGGTCATAGACTGTTGCGTTGCTTGCCAGCTCATATTTGGTAGTCGGAATCCATGTCACATATTCAGGCAGATAGCTGTCGGTCGTCAAGTTCACATCCTGCGTAGCCTGCAAAGAACCAATGAGTCGGAAGGTGACCGTCATATCACCTTTCTTGACCTCATCCATTTCTTTGATTGCGCGTTCCAGGATCGTTGAAACCTGCTTGCAGCTTTTTGCGGAGGTAATGTTTTTCTGCCCGGTAGAAAGAATCTCTGCAAGTTTCTTTCGTCCTGCATCGCCATAATCTTCCTGCTTGAGGCTGAGATAGTGGTCGGTCAGGTCGCTCTTTGCCTGACTCTTTGCGTTTTCCAGAAGCACGCTGTACTCGGTTTCTGCGCGAGTGAGCTTGTTCCGATACTGCTGCGGAACTTGTTCCTGTTCGCTATCTGTCAGCTTTTCATACGCTTCGCGGGCTGTTACAATCGCTTCATAGCTGTCCTCATCAACCGGATCGGGGATTGCCTTGATTTTTTCAATCACGGATTCAACGCTTTCAGGCGTAGAACCATTGTCAGACATATCATAGAGCGAAGATTTCTGGTTCAGAAGACGATAGTACGAAACGAGCGCATAATAGCTCTGCTCGGTTGCCATCGCGTTAGCCTGTCCGTTTACGGTATGCTTGAACTCGCCGCTGCCATTATAGAAGTGCATCAGACCATCAAGCAGCGTCAGGCCGGAGCTGGTAATGAATCGATCATCTTCAGCAGGGTTGCTGCCGAGTGAAGTTAAGGCAACAATAACCTGTGCGGTGCTTTCTACGCTCAGTTCATTATAAGAATTGAAGTATGCACCGGTTTCTCCGTTCTGTGTTTTACTCAGAAGCGTCAGAGCCTTGTCAACAGCTTTCTTCACATCCGCTCTGTTATAGTAGGGAGCGAGCGCCTGAATTGCCATTGCGGTCATGTCCGCGTCCGCGACATTACCGGCTGTCGCCCAACCGCCGTTGGATGTTTGCTTGGACAGAATTTCGGAAATCAACTTGTCACGGGTCGTGGTGCCTGTGGGAATTTCGTACTGGTTGCTATCCAGAGCGATAAGCGCCCAAATTGTGCCATTGATACCCTGCTTCTTGACCCAGTCAAAGTCACTGTAGCCCTTCAACAGGTCTTTGCCAGTTACGAACGTCTGCGGGTCTTCGCCCAAAGCAGTCAGCGCAAGAATAATACGGGAATTATCTGTCGATACGGTCGTCTTGAACTCGGCATCATACAGCTTGCCGTCTCTGTATCTTTCGTTGATGTAGCGGCGGACAGCATCCAGATAAGTGTTGCGGTTATCCGTGGTAATCGTATGCTCTGCGCGGGCAAGGCCGAGCATGAGCCATTCACCCTCGATAGAGCCGGTTCCCGGTATCTTGAGGGCCTGCGCGTCGCCGGTGTCCTGATAGGCTTTTGCCAGGTCTTCCGCGGTTACCTTGCTGCCGGGCGTCGGCTTGTCGCCACCGCCCTTGAAGTCTTCTTTCGTGTAATTATCGGTATAATGGAAAACGATTTCATCTTTATCATTCAGATACTGCTCACTTACATCGTTGCTGGTATGGATACCGTTCAAAGTATACATCCAGCCAGAAAGATTACCGTTTGTGAACTCAGCAAGTGTCACACCATCGTAAGTAACGGACGAGATGTAGTTGCCAGACTCATTAACCATCGAGATGTTATTTTCCTCGAAAGCCTCAGTTATGACATCCAAAACCGTTGCATTATTACTGACAGAATACGCTGTCTTTTCAACCCATGTTGTTAGATTGTTTTCAGCCAAAGTATGTGTCGTTCCACTATCACCATGTGGTTTATCGCCAAGCAGAGTAAAGTAAACTGCAATATTAGAACCTTGCGGGTTAAGCACTTCAACAGTAAATGTGCAAGAAAGATTCTTCCATTTGGCTGTAAGTGTTTGCTTACTCCGAGTCTCTTTGTCGTATCCGCTGATAGTGATTTCACTCAGCGCAATATTTTCGGTTACGCCATCACTTCTGCTGGCCGTAAATACTGCATCGGAGAGATCCAGCTCTTCGCCAACCGTATAGACAGCCTTATAATTGCCAGAAATACTGAGCTTATAGAAAATGGGCTCTCTGCTTTGAACCGGACCATTTGTACCCGTCGTCCAGTTCTTCAAGCTGGAATCAGAAGCATTTAGTAACCCTGCGACGGTGCCATCTGTGAACTCTGCCGCGGTTTTTTTCGCAGCAAGTTTATCCGAATCCTTATCAAGTGGATCGTCTGTACGGTTCAGATTTGCACGAGAAATACCGCCGATTTCGGGCAGCTTCTCACTTGTATTGAATACAGTGCAGTTTTCGGCGGTAATAGTGGCGCTTGTATCAAGATAAAGGATTGCACCAATACCGTTATCCGCACCGCATCCATCAAGGAAGTAGTTGTTTGAAATGGTATTGTTGATATTTAACGATCTGAACCTACCAACAATACCGCCACAGCTGGCATTTTTATCTGTAGCTGCTACTTTTCCATAAAAGCAGTTGTCTTGAATATACGAGGTGTTCCATGCCTGAAGCTGGCTTGGCTCACCGCCCAAAATACCGCCTACGCAATCAGAGCCTGTGATGTTGCCGCTCACATAGCAATTCTGAATTGTTGCACCAGGGGTATTCGGGGCAGAATCTGCCGCATATCCACCGCCAGCTATGCCGCCAGCGAATTTACCAGTAGCTTCGATTTTGCCCATGAAAGAGCAGTTGGTAAACTCATAGGGTCCCATGCTCTGTCCCTTTTGACCGGCCATTCCTCCAACGAAATTCTGCCCATATACGTCTGCATAACTAACGCAATTCGACATTGTCCCGTTAAACAAGCCCGCAAAGGAACCGTTATTGCTGCCAACGCCCTTTTCTCCATCCCAACCGATCTTAACATCCTTTTCGGCGGTGCAGTCTCGAATATTTACAATATTTGCGCCAGAGGCAAAGCCGCCAAGGAAACCACCTTTTTCAATGATCGAACCGGATTTTATGGTGACATTGATAATATCGATCGTATCAGGGCAGCCAGGGGCATAGCTGCCGCCAGTGCCGATGCTGTAGTTTCCGTCATCGCCATAATCGACAGCATAGTTGCTAACGAGCGCATAGTTTTTCAAATGTGGAGCTTCGATAGAAAGATTTTGAACCGTAGCTTCACGAACATACTTAAAGAGCGGTTGATCGGTATTCTCGGCATAGGTCAATGTATGGTTGCCGCCATCCAATGTGCCGGAAAAAACATTCCAGCCCTTGCCCTTTGTGCCAGCGTCGCCGGTACCGATGGATTCCCAGCTCGTATCAAGCGTAATATCATTCGTGAACAATAAATAGGTGTCAGCGAAATTATATCCATCATTCACATATTTGCGCAGTTTTTCGAGGTCTTTCTGGTTTGCAAGCTCCCACGGGGATGCCTTTGTACCGTCACCGGAAAAATCAACTTCGCCCGGACGGCTGGAATCAGCGTCGTCTATGTAGATATAAACAGGTTTAACAGTGTATTTTGAAAAATTGCGGCTATAGTCCAAATAAAAAATGGTTACGTCGCAGTACCATTCCTGTCCACCGATTGCGTATTCTGTGCTGGGAGTATAGCTTGGCAAATCCGTTTTCACAGCATTGTTTTTCGGTCCCCAGTTATAACGAACGATCATTTTCCCGTTTTTGATCAATTCTGCAAAATGCGGTTCAAATGTAACATTTACTGTAAGCGGCGTTACATTCGTATCGCCTTTTTGATAGTAGAAGCCGGTTGTGTGACCTTCGAATAATTCCTTTTTTTCCTCTGGCAGTTTGGGAGTTTTCATACTCCACGAAATGGACTGGATCGGTTCGTCATAAACGATAACGTGTGCGCAAGTGGAAGAGGTAGTGCTGCTGCCATTTGTTGCGACACAATAGTAATACTGATCTCCCGCAGTATCCGTCGCAGGGATATATGTAGGGTCGGTTGCATCGGCAATCGCGGTGCCGCCTTCTGTACTGTTTGTCGTATTGCTGTACCACTGATATGTTACCGTTCCGTTTGCGTTCGCAAAAACATGGAGCGGTTTTACATACGCAGAGCCATCACCGACAATATACTCCTGAACTTCCGACATAGGCTGTTCGATGAAAACCGGCGCAGCCTGATCTGCGGCTTTATGGAAGGTAACCGTGTATGTACCATCGACGTAACTATCACCAGCTCGATGGACAATGATTTTTGCCGTCGTCTCGGCATCTGTCAAATTGATGGTAGCCGCTTTACCGGACTCAGCTGGCGCATCATTTACAGTGATTGTATCGCCTGATTTCACAGTAGGCGTCAAAGTCGCTTTCTCCGCATTATGGCTCACATAAACGTCCAAATGCCCGGTGGCATAGTCGGCGTCACTGAGCAGCGAACCGTCTGTGGTCAAATCTGTAAGCTGAATTTTCCGTTGGATGTTAATGATATACTCATCAGACAACGGCTTGTTTTTTACCAGCTGCAAGCTCTTATCATTGATATATAATTTGAGCTTTTGTGCACCGTTTATGTTGATGGTTCCTGTTGTTTTTCCATCAAGAAGGCCTTTTACGTTCACACTCTTGTAGGTTGTTCCGTCCGTACTAACTTCTGAATACCATTGCAGATTGCCCGAAGCAGATGCGTATGCCATGCGGCCATAAAGCGTCGTGGCGCTATCCGGAACGGTAATCGAGTATTCCTTCGTTCCACTGGCGTAATGCAGAAGGTCTGCGGAATCTTCCGACAGGCCAAGCCGAATACTCTCAGGAACCAGTTTGCTTTCCTCAACATGTACCATACACGCGGCCGGTGCAACGCTATCAGCGGGGGCGGTATAAAGCAAATAGTCTCCAGCGTTCTCAAACGTTACAGTTATCTTTCCTGTCGCGTCTGTAGTAATCAATTTCTGAGCTGGTGTATTGCCTTGCTGAATTTCTTTATAGTAAATAGCTCTACCTTTTGCAGCAGAAACTCTTTTGACTGGCATTTTAACGGATGCATCATAGATATTTGCGCAAAGTGTAAATGCTTGCCTTTTATAGGCTGTAATACGAGCATCATTTATAAATCCCATTTTTATTGACGCAGTATTTGAAAAAAACTCCGTCTTTGCAGAAGCGCCTTGAATAACATACAAGTGTGTTCCATCATTGATTGATGTGGTAGAAGTGGCGGATTTAATGTCGGTTTTGAACGCATTTGTTGCCATAGTGTTTTCGCCGACAAGAGTAAATCCAGCCGTCACGTTCCATGCTTTTTTTAAGATTGCACTTCCCTTTGATGCACTGTTAATTTCAAAATCTTTCAGTCCACCGGGTGCATACTGCACATGGGCGCAGTAAAGGACATCGTAGGCTGTCAATTTGTTATCGCCATCTGCGTCCGAAACCTGTATTGCCTTTGATGCCATACTCGTTCCGTCGTTTGCTCCAGCGAAATCATACTTTCCGTCTGCATCCTGCAATGCAATCGTCAAATATGCTGTTATTTCTTTGGGAGTATCGGCTGCCGTCGCTCTCGGCTGAGAGATCGTTATACATCCCAGCATCAAGATGAGGGCGAAAATCCCTGTTAGAAGTCTTTTCATCTTATCCTCCAAACAGGGGGACGGCATAGCCGCCCCCCAAGATTTGTTTAATGATTACCAGGTTACGCTGCTGAAGGTATAGTTGCCAAGATCAACATAAATCACAGCACCGCTGCTGAGCGTAGAAGCTGCAACATTGCTGAGATAGGAGGTCGAGAAGGTGGGCTCTGCACTAGCATTGCTGGCCACACCAATAACAAAGCCAGTACCCATCATCCAGTAGGTTCCATCGCCGTTTTCGCCGTAGTAGGACTCAAATTCCTGATTATCGACATTGTAAAGATAGCCACCGGGCAGTCCCTCATCAGGATCAGCATCCCAGTTGCCCGTAGGTGTATGCCCGGACGATGCAGCTGCGGCCATAACGACGTCCAGAACAGAAACGGTATTGTACATGGCGTTTGTTGTCGGCTCGGAGTAATACGCTTTGCACACGCTCAACTCAACGCCGTTCAGCGTCGCAAGATTCACCGTAACAGAGCTGTTCGTGGTGAAGAGATCTTCGCCGCGCGTAGCGTTCCATGTATATACACCATCATCTGTATCACTGTAGTTCTTTGTGAACTTTACGGTGACAGTTCCGCTGAGACCGGTGTCTGTGGTGGCTGCGAATGCGCTGACGCTCATGGCGAAAACCATGATGACCGCCAGCAGGAGCGCTGTGAGTTTCTTTGCTGTTCTCATTTTACATTCTCCTTTTTTAGATTTTGTCCCATGTTAGACAGCAGGGCTGGGACTGACCACGCTGCCCGCAATTTTGAAAAAGTGGAACGTAGGATTGCGGAACCTACGGTGTTCCCAATCAAAGATTGACAAGATTTTGAGATCCCCCGGTTCCGCGTTCCCAATTCGGAACCGGGGATTTCGGCGCGTCAGGGGGTGACGCGCTGGCAGTTTGATCTCAGGGGGATGAGATCAGGTCTATGTGCAAATCCGTTCCCAACACGGATTGTGCAAATAAATTATTGTGTGCTTTCCTCCGTAGCCGATTCCTGCTGCTCGGTCTGCCGCGCTGCGCGTTTGGTTTCCTTTTCTGCGGCCTGCTCCTGCCGGAATTTTGTGAGCTGCCGCTGATACTCAGCCTTGAACTCCTGCGTTTTCCGCACGTTCTTATTCTTCGGGCATTTGAACCCCTGCAATTCAAGCGCGTACATCGTTCTTCCCGTGATTTTCTCATCCTGAAGAAGATCGGCGCGGAATCGGCGGCCTTTGCCTTGAATCTGTGGCTTCTCTTTGGCTTTATTTTGCTTTTTGGCCTCAGCCTTGGCTGCTTTGTCCAGCTCCCGCTGTGTATTGAACTCCGCTTGGAACAGCGCCGTTTTTTCCAGCGCGGGCGTACTGCGCTTTGCCGCAAGCTCTCTGCTAACGCCGATCGCTTCAAGCGCATTTACCCATCCGCGGAACCGCAGCTCAATAAAATCGCCGCCAATTATTTCTGTCCTGCCGGGGATATGCCGCAGCTCCGCCTGCTGCTGCCGCAAATATGCAGCCAACTCCTGCAATGACGCATTTTGATATTTCAGAACAAACTCGATGTTCCTGTGAGACAGCGCCGTGTAGGTGCGTTGGGTCAAAATTTTTTTAAGCGCCGCCATATTTTCCTCATACGTTCTGTTCGGATTCATCGCTGCACCTCCCGTTCAGAAGATGCCGCGTCCTTCGCTGCAAGCCGTCTCAATTCGATCTCACATAAATCCTGAACGATCTTGCGGTCACGAAAATGTGGCGGATTTTTGATGTTTGTGATTTTTCCGGCATAAAAGGAACGGATCGCAGCTTGCCATGAGCCGAAACGGTACTCAATATACTCGCTACCGATCACCTCGACCATCGCAGGCGGGTGTCCAATGTCCTCCATGCAGGATTTCAAATATGCAGTTAGCTGCTCCAACCCATCATGCTGGTGGTCGATGATGAATTGCACATTTTTATACGCAATGACACGCTCAATGCGGCCGTAGTCGATCTGGTCCAGATATGCTTGCCGTTGCTGCTCTTTCATCGCAGATGATCCTCCTATCGATTTTTTTGCACAAAAACAAATCATCTCGCTGCGGCGAGATGATCCGATTGCTCCGAAAACCAAAAACACCGATTTGCTTCAACTTTAGAAGCAAATCGGAGCCCTGTTCCGAAATACCGATAGGATCATCGTGCTATCTACCCTTTGTTTACCAACTTCTGCACATAGCGAGACCATAAACCAGACAGCATCTCATGCAGGCGAAGAAAAGCGATTCTCCTGACTTGGACTATAGATGCGGCTGCATCCGCGCTCTGTTTCCTACCTTCTCATGGGGTAACCCCCACAATGGCGGTCTTTCGACCACATAGCCTGCGGTGTAACGCTGTCTTACGTTTCCTCCAAGCTACTTTAGAAACTAGCTCATCCTCACAGTTCCGGGCGAGTAGATCCATTGCTCTTTCATTGCAGACTATAAGGCGAGAGATGACCTGCAATTACAATTCTTCGTTGGCAAACAATTAAATTGTCAAGCTTCTTCCATTCTCCGTATGTGCCAGCATAGATGTGACATACTATCTGCACATACAAAACATGGCGGTTTCGGCTTCATAAAGTTCTGCAAATTTACGAAGTCTCAAAAACGCAATAATCTTCTGTTTCTGACACCATTATACAATAGCGTTGCAAAAAGTCAATGCGGTTCGGTATCAAAATATTGATTATTTGCGTCGTCTTCGCAAATATCAATCGGTATCAGGTGATGCAGAATACTATTGTGCGAACATCGTATCTGTATTCGCAGTCAGAACAGCCGTCAAAAGGAGGGTGCCGTTTGCCAAAAACAGGTGAGAACATTTATAAGCGAAAAGACGGACGTTGGGAAGCGCGCTTTATCAGTGGCAGGAAACCGGATGGATGCGCAAAATACACTTCTGTCTATGCGCGCACCTATGCCGCAGCAAAGGCCAAGCTGGAGGACCGAAAACGGATGATCGTGTCACGCCCTGCCGGGAGCTGCCGCTTGACGGTAAAAGAGCTTTTTGTATGGTATCTGTCACAGGCAGAGATCAAGCCATCTACACGCGCCAGATATGTTTTTCTGATCGAGCATCATATCCTTCCGGCGCTTGGTTCGATCTTCGTCGTTTCTTTGACGGCGAAACAGCTTTCTGACTTCCTAAGCCAAAAGAGACAAAGTGGGCGGCTGCATGGCGGTGGGTTATCTGCCAAAAGCGTCCGGGACATCGGTGTTCTGATAAAAGCAGCGCTTCGTTTTGCCAGCGCAGAATACCATTTTTATTGTGACGCGCTGAACACCAAGCTGCCGAAGACAAAACAGCGTGAAATCGAACCGTTTTCTGCGTGGGAGCTTGACCAACTCAGGAAAGGTCTATCGCCGTCACCCAATCACAAGGACGCCGGAATCTTACTTTCCGCAAACGGAGGATTGCGGCTTGGTGAGGTTTGCGCCCTGCGCGTTTCAGATATTGACTTTCAAAACGGCACCGTCAGCATTGAGCGCGCCGTTCAGCGTGTCCGTCAGAATGGGAAAACGAAGCTCATCATCCAGACACCAAAGAGCGAAAAATCTGTGCGCGTTATTCCACTTCCAAACGATATGATGGCGTATTTGAAAAAAGCTGTTTCTGGTCTGTCACAAAATGCGTATATCCTGACAGGCCGAACGGATAAGCCAATGGAGCCCCGCACCTATCAATATTATTTTGAATCTGTTCTGCGTCGGTGTGGTATCCGGAAGCGTAGCTATCACACACTTCGTCACACTTATGCGACCCGCTGTATTGAAAATGGGATTGACATTAAAAGCGTCAGTGAAATGCTGGGCCACGCGGACATTACGACGACGCTGCGGCTGTATGTGCATCCGTCAATGGACAGCAAGCGTCAGGCCGTTCAGAAAATCAGCTTCCTCGGCGGTGTCGCTTAAAAGCCTATTCGCCGTCAAAATCCTCGTCACACAAAATGCTGAAAGGCTGATGATCTCAAGGAAAATCCGGTGTTTCATCGTAAATTTGCAGAAATTTACGAAGTTTTTTCTATTTCTATTATATTGAAACCGAGAAAAACAGCATATCAAACTTCGATGCAGACGTATTCAATTTTCAGCGTGTCCGGATGGATCATCATCAGCGGCTTGCCAAGCTCCCGCGCATAGGCAATCGCCTTATCTGCATCATCCCCACGCGCGGATGCCGGGTCATAGACGGCCAGCACCATATCGGACTGCCGGATGATCGTGCGGTAGGCTTCAAGCTGTGCATCCGGCCGCTTATGGAGACTAACAGCCGCCATGTGTGTGCATTTTATCAGCATATCAAAGTAGCGTTCGCGCAGCTCCGGTGTCCACTTTGTTGCCTGTTCCTCGTATGGTGTAATGCAGAACAGCATCAGTTCCGGATCGTCATTCCGCAGCGCGTTAATGATCTCTGCGGCATATAGTCCGATGCCGTAGTCGCAAGCCACGGAAAAGTGTGTCACCCCTTGCTGTCGCAGCACCATGATCTGCTGGGCCAGTTCCAGCTTCATGTCGTAACACTCCGCAGCTTCTTCATCAAATCCCCATGCAAACCGCATGGGATTGTGTCCGAGGATCGCGCAGCTTTTGGGCGTAGCCATTCCAACACCTGCTTTCTGTCTCTCTGTAAACTGTGTGCAAATATGTTCGTATGCGTTAATTCGCTTTTGATTATTATAGTATTGCTCACAGATTAAATCAATACAATACTATTTCAGACAGAAAGTTTTTATGGAAGCTCGTATAATTTGCTTATACGCAGGAGGTGTCAGTGTATGGGCAAAGATATTTCATTCAAGAATCACGACCGATTTATTCATCTTGGCATTGCCATCGCTGCGCTCCGCAAAATGCGTGGGATGTCACAGGAACAGTTGGCTGAAAAAGCGGGGATCAGCCGATCGCTTATCAGTGCTATTGAAGCGCCGGGATTGGCAAAGAGCTTTTCGCTGGATGTGTTTTTCAACCTTGCCGACGCGCTGGACATTGACCCCGCTGACCTGATCGATGCTTCGGTTTTTCCGGACCGGATTTTCAAACAAAAATAATGCGTCTCACGGTGAGACGCATTTCTTCAGGATTCTACATTATAATATGTATCAAAAAGCCGGACTGGAGAATCGCCCCAGTCCGGCCTTTGTCGAAATACGTCTCACCGTGAGACGTATTTCAAATCATTTATTCTGCCAGCCATCCGTTCCCAGACAGCATTTCAAAATATGCGTAGGTTTGCGGTGCGGCCTCTTTGAGCTGGCGCAGCGTTTCTCCGCCGGAGAGCCATGCAGAGAAAAACTCTGCAAAGTATTCCTTGCTGTCGGATTTACCATGTGCGCGCATCGGCGCGTTGGCGGCTTCCAGTTCATAGAGCCTGTTATGCTCTGCCGGGAACCCCAGCAAATCATCCAAAAAGTGTCCGAACTCATGCACGACGGCGCTTGCTTCAGAAACATAGATTCTTTGTTCTCCACAGCACGTTGCGCCGATGCAGCTCACGTTCAGCTCCCGACTCAGCTCTGCCAGGTATTTCGTGTCAAGCAAGAGCGTCCAGCCCTCCGAACTGAACGCTTCGAGAATCGGCGCGGGGACACGGCGAAGCTCCAGCAGATAGGCGTTCATATTGACGCCCATGCAATTCTGTAACGAAATCGGGATCGGCGGCTCGGTGACAGTAAGCGTCTGCGTCAAAAGCGCATAGAGAAGCCGCGCAGCTTCTGCGCGGGTCACAAGCTCTAATGGCGATGCGTTTGCCGCGCATAGGCCAAGTTCCGCGCCGACGCGCAGAATGTTTTCATACGGCATGAGTATCACGCCGTCGTAGAGTACAGAATCGTAAACAGGAATCGTCGCGGCGGCAAAAGCGGATTCATACAGTACCGCACGGCATACCTTGTCATTCGGCGTTTGCAGCGCGGTCACGTTCAGCCATCCGGCATGATAGGCTTGCTGGATACTTTTTATCGCCCATGTGCTGCCTGTCTCCGGTGTTCCGAACGCGCGGCATAGCATAGCCGCCCACTGGCTCGTGGTGATCTTCGCGTTTGGCTGGAACCGGTTGTTTCCCGTGCCGTTGACGATCTCACTCTGCGCAAGGTATGTGACAGCGTCCGCACAGGCGGCGCGGGCGGACACATCGGAAAGCTGCGGCTGAGAAGCAAACGCCGGTACTGTCAACAAAAAGGACAGCACCAGCGTCAAGCATAAGTATTTAATTTTTTTCAAGTTCAATATTCCTCCATATCAATTAGTCTGTAAAGCAATCCGGTCTGGCAACAACTGTGAAGCCTGCCGAGCCTGTGATAACAACGCCGTTTGCGCCGCCGCTGCAATGAACGATTAACAGGTTGCCGTCCGCGTCCTTGCCGTAGCCCATAAGGTATATGGACCATTTGCCCGCGCTCAGGTTAAGGCCAGCGCGTGGCTTGGATTCACCGTTGCCATTCAGCTGCGTCTTGTATTTCTTATCCCCAAATTCAAGATACGCCCACACTTCGCGGCCCTGCCAATCCTCACTGAGCGCTGCCTTTATTGTCAGATAGCGTACCGTTCCGGCAACAACATAGCCGCGATTTACAAGCAGCCTTTGCCCACGCACACGCAGCTCTATGTTAGCCATCCGCCGCAGCCTCCTTCGTCAGTATATCGATTATCTCATATGGGTCATCACCGCTTGCTTCTTCTATCGCTTCATATTCAAATATTAACCGCGGCTCATCGCCTGACACGTCCACACTCACATTCACACGGCGCGCTTTGCCGTCCGCATCCGTCTCCGCAAAAGCCGCTTCAATAGCGGAATCGGGCGTTGTCCACTCCATGCACGCCGCGTCCGAATAGCCTATAAGCGCGGCCATTACCGCGGGCTGTGTGTATTCAAAGTCGCCATGCTGCGTGTAAACATATAAAACGGCCCCTGTAATGGGGTCGTAAAGCACTCGTCTTATGTACATTCTGCTGCTCCTTATACGCCATATATGCGATATTCGTATGTGCCGATTGTCCAATAACTGCCGCTGAGCGTGCTATATGCCTGACCAGCGTTGACCGTAAGCGTACCATTGGCAATTGTGATACCGGGTGCTTTATTCGACCAACTCGAATAGTCGTTAAGGTCTGTACGCTTCGTCATATATGCACCGGTTCCGGCATCTATATCCATCATCTGTGCAGCGTCTATCGAGCCGAATTTGCTGCCTTCATCTTCGCCGTGCACAGCTTTGTTGCTGCTGCTAAGCAATCTGATAAATATAACTTTAGGTTTGAATTTTAGCCCTGTCACGCTGAAGGATGATTGGGCACTGTGCTGCGTACTTATTGGACGTAAATGTGCCTATGATCGATTTCATCTTGCCGCCGCCCGTGTTTACTCTGCCTATCATGCCATCACCCCCATATTACTATAGCCGGTATGGTCATATCCGCGCTGGGTACAGCATTGGCATACAGGTATATACCGCCTGCATATGTTTCGCACACCGGCGCATATGCACCGGATACAGCGTCGGCAGGTGACAGCACAACTTCGGCAAAGCTCGCAGCCGTAACGCCTGTGAGCGGAATGGCAGCGCGGTACGGATAGTCCGTATATGTTTCATCTGCCGCCCATGCCGAGGCGGCTACATTCGTGTTGACAAACGTGAGTCTCTTTTTCTGTGCGCCGAGGTTTTCACGCGCCGCGCCTGCCGTAACGGCGCCCGTGCCGCCGGCGGC